>Ga0209540_10000602_pt1 | contig 32512 bp, 31 predicted proteins | sample BarGraIncu01121A_FD_184501 | JGI IMG/M metagenome (GOLD analysis project Ga0209540, IMG submission 184501) | Arctic peat soil microbial communities from Barrow, Alaska - Barrow Graham LP Incubations 011-21A (SPAdes) (version 2) | ecosystem: Environmental > Terrestrial > Soil > Wetlands > Peat... | reverse complement strand
TGACTGGGCGACGTTGCAATAAAATACGGCTACTACAGGTTCAAGACAGACATAATGATATACACCGTAATAATACTCGTTATTCTTGTACAGCTCGTGCAGAGTTTCGGAAATACAATCTACAAAAAACTTATTGGTTAAAACTGTCCTTACAACAGGCAGTCATTATACAACTAAAATTTTAGGGGGATTCATAAATGAAAAAATTATTGATCGCAGCACTTACTCTCATTCTGTCACTGGTTATTTTTGCCGGATGTTCAGGCACTTCGGCTTCCACCGATGACAAAAAGGTCATTAAGGTTGGAGCTACCCCCGTTCCGCACGAGGAGATCCTTGAGCAGATCAAGCCTATCCTTGCAGCAAAGGGCTATACGCTTGAAATCGTCGAATTCACCGATTATGTAACTCCAAACATGGCTCTTGCAGACGGAGAGCTTGACGCAAACTTCTTCCAGCACATACCTTACCTTGAAGAGTTCAACAAGGAAAAGAACCTTACCCTGACCTACACTGCAAAAGTCCACATCGAACCTATGGGCGTTTATTCGCACAAGGTTAAAGACCTTTCAAGCCTTACAGATGGAGCAACAATAGCAATACCTAACGATCCTACAAACGGCGCAAGAGCTCTGAGGGTGCTTGAAAACGCAGGTCTCATCAAAGTCAAGGAAGGAGCCCTGGTTTCAAAGCTTGACATTACAGAGAACCCTAGGAACTTCCAGATAGAAGAGCTTGAAGCTGCTATGCTTCCAAGGCAGCTTGACAATATCGATGCGGCAGTCATCAACGCAAACTACGCCCTTGAAGCAGGACTGAATCCTGTAACTGACGCTCTTGCCCTCGAGTCAAAAGATTCACCTTACGCAAACATACTTGCAGTAAAGGCAGCTGACAAGGATAAGCCATACATAAATGCTCTGTCAGAAGCTCTGAACTCACCTGAAGTCAAGAAGTTCATCGAAGAGAAATACAAAGGAAGCGTAATCCCTGCATTCTAATGAAAATAAAGTGGGACGGTTAACAACTAATTCGTTTTTGTTTCAAACGACAAACAGTTGTTAACCGTCCCCGATTTTTTATTCTCTTTAATCAGAAAAAAATATTTCAAAATAATGTTGACAACTTCACTCTGATTTACTATAATTATATCAGAGTAAAATACTAGGATATGCGATGACAGGAAGAGTAAGCTGTGTGAACTTTCAGAGAGAAATCCCCTTGGGTGTAAGGGATTTTAAGTAGAACATTGCCGAAGTGCATCCTCGAGTACTGGATTGAAGTTTTAGTAGACTTCAGCGGGTGCGCCCGTTAAAGCGTCAGGGTATGATGAGTACCTCAGATTACGAGTTGTCATGCATGAAGTTGCAGGATAAACAGAGTGGAACCGCGGAAGATTTTATGCTCCCGCCTCTGTCACAGAGGCGGGAGTTTTTTGTTTGCCGGATGTCCGGAGTCCGTCAGGCATGGATCACAACAAAATTTTATTAAATTTGGAGGAATGTAAAAATGATATACACTAACGTTATAGATATGATAGGAAAAACACCTTTGTACAAATTAGCAAAGATTGCTGGAGAAGACAGCGCGGACGTTTATGTGAAGCTTGAGAAACTAAATCCAGGCGGAAGCATAAAGGACAGGGCTGCCCTAGGCATGATACAGCAGGCTGAAAAGGAAGGCATCCTTAAACCGGGCGGCGTTATCGTAGAGCCTACGAGCGGAAACACAGGCATAGGTCTGGCCATGCTCGGAAAACTCATGGGCTACAGGGTTGTGATTGTGATGCCGGATACAATGAGCGTCGAGAGAAGGATGCTTATGACAGCATACGGCGCTGAACTCATCCTGACTGAAGGCGCAAAGGGAATGGTTGGAGCAATTGAAAAAGCTGAAGATCTCGTTAAGAAGAACGAAGGCTGGTTCCTCCCTCAGCAGTTCAACAACAAGGCAAATTCCCAGAAGCACTACGATACCACTGCGATAGAAATATTCGATGACGTAAACGATGTTGATGTTTTCATAGCCGGTGTAGGTACAGCAGGTACCATAATTGGTGTTGGAAGGAAGCTCAAGGAGCTGAAACCAGATGTTAAGATTGTTGCTATGGAACCGGCCAGCTCACCGGTGCTGTCAGGTGGCAAAGCAGGCGGACACAAGATCCAGGGAATCGGCGCTGGCTTCGTAACAGGCATTTATGAAAAGGATGTCGTTGATGAGGTCGTAACAGTGACAAATGAAGAAGCTTACGAATACACAAGGCTAATGGCCAGGGAAGAGGGACTGCTTGTAGGCATATCCTCAGGCGCAAATATAGCTGCTGCAATAAAGATTGCCAAGAAACTTGGAAAAGGAAAGAAAGTCGTTACAGTAGCTCCTGACGGAGGGGAAAAATACCTTTCAATCTCAGGACTCTTCGACTAATAATCAGGATGCCTCATATGCAAATATGGGGCATTCTGATTATTTATGGCGAATAAACTACAGGAGGAAAAAATTATGAGCGACAATGCATACGGAAAGCTGCTGGCGGAGGTTGATGCGGGCAGAAAGGCTGTTGTGGTTACTAATCTGGACAGAAAAGAGAAACACCTGTTGAAGAATGAAGACCTCCGGGATGCGGCCGGATTGATACCGGTCAAAGCAAGGAAAGCCCTGGAGACCGGTTTTCCCGAATTCCTGAAGCTTCCGGATACTGGAGAAGCTTATTTGCTCGAGCCGTATTTCCCTGAGCCGAAGCTGATAATTTTTGGCGGCGGCCACATAGCAAAGCCGCTTTGCGAATTCAGCAAGAGAGCTGGCTTTTCAGTCACGGTTATAGACGACAGGCCAAGCTTCGCGAACAAAGCCAGATTCCCGGAAGCGGACAATGTAATATGCGAAAGCTTCGAAAAGTGTTTTGACCTGATAAACCTGAACGAGGCAACTTTTGCGGCGATAGTCACCAGAGGCCACAGGCACGACCTGGACTGCATCAGGAAGGTATTGAAGCACAAGACGGCCTATACAGGCATGATAGGCTCAAAGCGCAGGATAAAAGGTGTAATGGAAATCCTTCTTGAGGAAGGGTATGGAAAGGAAGCCCTGGAAATGGTGAATGCTCCTATCGGCCTTGACTTAGGGGCTGTAACCCCTGACGAGATTGCCATTTCTATAGTTGCTCAGCTCATTCAATACAGGCGCAAGATCTACGCTCCCAATACCAACTGGCCAGAGTTTGACAGGGACGTGCTGGAGGAGCTGAGCATAGAAGGCAGCGAACCAAGGGCGGTAATCACAATCGTCTCCACAAAGGGCTCAGTGCCAAGGAAATCCGGCGCTAAGATGATAGTTCACCCCCACGGCGAGATTTTGGGAAGCATCGGAGGCGGCTGCAGCGAGGGGGCTGTCATAAATATTGCCCGCTATCTTATCCGGAATGGCGGCTACCAGGTACAGAGTGTCGACATGACGGGACAGGTTGCGGAAGATGAAGGCATGGTCTGCGGCGGGATCATGGAGGTTGTCATGGAAATAGTTTAGGGACAGGCTGATGCCTGTCCCCTTCTATTTATAGCTCTACTTCAATAAAATCACACAATCTTCACACGCTGACAACACAGATTCCTCAAAATTGTCTGCTATTATATTAATAGGTTAACAATTATTAAATGATAATCACTATTTATCACAGGAGGTAATTCAGATTTGCTTATAAACCTGAACAGAACCGAAAAATATGAAAAAACTTTCCTTGCGCTCGGCACCATGAATGTGATATCGGCATGCGGCAAAAACAGCAGACAGGCCGTGAATGCTGCATGTGAGCGCGTCCAGGAAATACATGGCAGGATGTCGGTATATGAAAAGGAAAGCGACGTTGCAAAAATAAATTACAAAGCGGGGCGTGAAGCCCAAAAAATACATGCAGACACTTTTTCTCTCCTGAAGCGTTCAGCGGAATTTTCCGTACTGTCGGGAGGAGCTTTCGACATAACCATCAGGCCTCTGACCGAGCTCTGGGGTTTTGGAAAAAAGCAGAACTACGTGCCTGCCAAAGATGAAATCGAGAGGGCTTTGCCACTTGTGAACTACAGGGACCTGCTGCTGGACGAGGAGCACTGCACTGCATACCTTGTGAAAGCTGGTCAGTCCATAGACCTGGGAGGTATCGCCAAGGGTTATGCTGCAGACGAAGCAAAACGTATCCTTATGCAGCACAAAATCAGCGATGCGCTTATAAACCTGGGCGGCAATATAGTGGCTATGGGCTACAGGGAAGACGGTTTGCCCTGGCAGATCGGGGTTCAGAATCCATTGTCAGCCAGAGGAGATTATATCGGGACGCTCGAAGCTTCAGACAAGACAATTGTAACCTCAGGAAGCAATGAACAGTTTTTCATCAGTGACGGGGTCCGCTACCATCATATAATCGACCCGCGCACCGGCTACCCTGCCGACAGCGAGCTGCTTAGCGTGACAGTTATATGCAGCTCATCAACCGATGCCGACGGACTTACTACCGGCATCTTCGTGTCAGGTATTTCTGATTCGATGACTTTGCTGAAAAACACTGATGCGCAGGCCATATTTGTAATGCAGAATAAAGATCTGTTTTTGACAGAAGGCCTGCGAAATACATTTAAAAGGAGTTCCTCATAATGAAAAAACACAAAGTTTCCCTAATGAAAATAATAAGGCATTCAGTCCAGATCATATTTTTCATAATACTGCCTGGATTATACATAAATGCCTTCAGCGGAATAAGAGATATCTATGTAGCATTGATAAACAGCAGCTTTAATGCCTCCCAGATGCTCCCTCAGCTGGTTGAAGCGATAGTCATTATCCCCTTCACTGTACTGTTCGGCAGGTTCTTCTGCGGATGGATGTGTGCATTCGGTGCCTTCGGCGATTTTACATACAGCCTTTCAAGGAAGTTGTTTAATGTGAAATTCAGGATGAACGAACGTGCAGACAAGGCGCTGAAATACGCTAAGTACCTTGTGCTGGTATTTTTGACAGTTGTATTGTGGACTTTGAAAAGCACTTCATTCGACTCCCTGAGTCCGTGGGATGTATTCGGAATGCTAGCCACCTTTGGCAAAGCCCCTGCCTTCTCTTATGTCGCAGGTACTATGACAACCGGATTAATCCTGTTTGCACTGATCGCTGCTGCCTCCTTTTTTGTAGAAAGGTTCTTCTGCAGGTATCTCTGCCCTCTGGGAGCAGTATTCGCTATTATATCAAGGCTGAGGATTGCGAAGATACAGAAGACAAGGACAAAGTGCGGGAACTGCCGTATCTGCACGAAGAATTGTGCCATGGGGATACCTCTCTATAAGACAGATGTAGTTGGAAGCGGAGAATGCATCAGCTGCATGCAGTGCGTTACTCAATGTCCTCGTAAAAATGTCACTCTTGCAGTATCGGAAAAAGATGTGCGTCCGCTGGTTGCAAGCGTTGCGGTTGTAACTGCAATGACTGGACTATATTACGCAGGCAATCTCGGTGTCAATGCAGCTGCATCTTCAAACTCTAGCGTGTCTCAGAGCAGCCAGGGTAAACCCGCAACTGTCAGCTCCATGAGCAAGAAGAAGTCTTCAACTTCATCATCAGCTGCTAAATCCTCGTCATCAAAAACAGCAGCGGTAACTACTGCCTCAGCTGTATCAACCTACAAGGACGGTACATACCAAGGCACCGGTACCGGGTTCAGAGGAGCTGCCACAAAAGTTTCTGTCGTGGTGAAAAACGGGAAGATAACGGGCATCTCAACCATATCCTGCGGTGATGACTCTTCTTTCTACGGCAGGGCTTTCGCAAGCATAAAGCAGCAAATCATCAGCAGACAGTCCTCGGAAGTGAGCGCTGTTTCAGGAGCTACCTACAGCAGCAAAGGAATAATGCAGGCTGTGGGGAATGCGCTGAGCAAAGCGTAATAAAGTTACAGCAAAAAGGGCAGCCGTCACGGCTGCCCTTTTTGCTGTGAAGAATCCTTAATCAAATCAACGGGTTTTCCATCAGCCCATTCTCCTTCATATTTAGTCCCGTCAGACCATCTGTATGTCCCCTGTCCATTCTTCAAGCCATCCTTATATTCTCCGACATACATATCGTTATTTGCATATTTGTATGTTCCTTGCCCATTAAGTGCGCCATCATTAAATTCTCCTACATAAATATCGCCGTTTGACCAAGTGCATGTTCCCTGTCCATTGGGTACGCCATCCTTCCATTCTCCTTCATATTTATCGCCATTCGGCCATGTGTATGTTCTTATTGCTTTATCAGCAGCGTTTGATCCTGAACATCCCACAAGAAAGGATGACATTATAAGGATTACCACTATACCCCCTAATATTTTTTTCATTTTACACACCACCAAAAGAATGTTTATATTTCGCTTTAATTTTCCGAATATTCTAATATCATTATATTTCTATTTTTTCAGATATTCAATCACAAATTACGTATGGTTCAAAAAAAAGAAACATCATTTCTGATGTTTCTTTCAACTAATATGTTATTCTATCTTATCCACTCTATATTGTCGCCTCTGGTCAGATCAACCTCAAAGCCTGCGCTTTGTATCCTTCTCTCGATGCACTGCCTGCATTCTGCGGCTTCATCCCCTGTGCATATCTTGTTGTCGTACAACAGGTATTTGTCCCTTACGTCTGTCGGCGAGAGATTCGGCATTACTACATTCGCTCCTGCCTTCAGGCCTTTTTCGCGTCCCATCGGGTCTATAGTGCCGAGGGCAGTCGTTGCTGGGAGCAGCGCCTTAGGAAGCATAAGTCTCAGGAGCGCGATCATCAGGATCGTCATCTCAAGCGTCCCTTGACTTTCGTCCTTGAACTTCGTGTCCTTGTGCGGGATGAAAGGTCCTATTCCCACCATGTGCGGGTTGAGCTCCTTGAGGAACAGCAGGTCGTCTACCAGGTTCTCGTTTGTCTGGTAAGGCGATCCCACCATGAAACCGGAACCTACCTGGAAGCCTATCTTCTTGAGATTGAAAAGGCATTCCTTCCTGTTTGCCAGGCTCATGGATTCAGGGTGAAGCTTTTTATAATGCTCTTCGTCTGATGTCTCGTGCCTAAGCAGGTACCTGTCGGCGCCAGCATCAAAGTATTTCTTGTATGACTCATAGGATCTCTCTCCTATCGACAGAGTGACAGCACATTCGGGGTAGTTCTCTCTGATCGCTTTGACTATCTCAACGATTTTGTCGTCTGTGTAGTACATGTCCTCTCCACCCTGGAGCACGTATGTGCGGTAACCAAGATCATATCCCATCTTGCAGCAGCTGAGTATCTGTTCGAGTGTCAGCCTGTACCTTTCCGCATTCTTGTTGCCGCTCCTTATGCCGCAGTAATAGCAGTCATTCTTGCAGTAGTTGGTGAACTCGATGAGCCCCCTCATGTAGACTTTGTTTGAATAATTTTTCTCTGCAGTATCCTTCGATTTCTCAAGGAGGTATTCCTTCTCCTCCCCGGTTATGTTATTTACCAGGTAGAGCAGTTCTTCCCTGCCTGCATTGTTTGTCTCGTACAGTTTATCTATTATCGCTTTTATATCCATTGTTTCCCCCCGCGGTTCACATTATTAATTGATAAAATTATAACATTGTCTGAAATTATTTTCAATTGGATAATAATTATTAAGTGATTATTGCTTCCCAACCTTTTAACGCGGGAAGACGCTTCACTATTATCTTATATAAAATAGCCTACTTTGTAAATAGTATTTATATGATTTAAAGTTATGAGATTCCTTAGTCTCTCGCTGTTGCTTCAGATTCTAACTGCCTTCCTAATCCGGCAAATATCCACAAGATCCCAACGCCTGTCATTATCAAAAGATAGTAGCTGTTGGCGAAAATATCTAATCCGCTGACCCCTATTCCTGTAAATCCGTATTGCTGGTTTAAGCTTTGGGACATTGTCAAAGCGCTCATTACGAAAACACTGGTAAACGGTATGACCACACTAAAATTATGCATCATGCCCACTAAAAAATAAGACCTTCTGGAAGGATCTAATTTTACTTTATGCCCCAAATCATTGATTAGTGTGCTGATTAATAAAATTGACGGCAAAGGGATACTGGACAATAATACATTAACTACTATACAAATAGCTCCGATGACTGACTCTGCTCCCGATGGGCTTTGTACAAATTTAAACTTTGTCAGCCAATCACTTACTTTTTGAACACCCTCACCCCTGGCCATTATTTGAATTAATCCGAATAAAATAGTCATACCAAGAACTACATCTACCATGCTGTATACGCCTTCGAATATGATCCCATTTATATTTCCTTTTTGAACGTTTATTATAGCTGAAAGTCCAAACAGTCCGCCTGCATACCCAATTATGAGGCCTGATATTATTCCAGCAGTTATTCCTTTAAGCAGATCTTTCGTCTTAATACATGTAATCAGCAAAATTATTAACGGAATAAGCATAATCAATCCTTTAGGATTGGACAATTGAGTCAAAACAGTTTTACTTTGAACTGTTACTGTCCCAATACTTTTGAAATAAAATATTGCTCCCGAAACCAATGCCGCGAATACCACATACCTTGACCTATCCTTTATTACAGTGATAGAGTTTGCCGGGAGTCCCGAAATACTGTTTGTCTGCATGCTTGCTGCAGTTGCAGTTATTTGAGAGCTAGGAGCTAAATTATCGCCAAAAAAAACACCGCTTAAAATTGCTCCCAATAGAACAGAAGGATTCGCTCCTAAAATTATCCCTGGAGGATAAAGTATGGGAACAATAGCAAAGATTGCTGTAATAGGTGTTCCAGATCCCATGGAAATAATCACGGAAGCTAGGAAGATGAATAAGACAACTGCCCCTCCATTTAAATTTAAAATTTGACTTACCCATACAAATCCTTGACCTATATGTCCATAAGTTAAAAGTTTTGTGAAAACGCCCATGAAAATAAATGTAAATATCAATCGGGCATTACCCGGCTGCATAATCCCCGAGATGATAACTTCCCAATATTTTTCTTTATCTTTTGCCAGTAAAAACCCTATAAGTAATCCAACAGATCCGCCTACTATAACCGACTTCATTGATAAAAAATTAAAATTAAACGCCAAAAAAATCGAAATTCCTATATAAATCATAGTCGGTAAAAAAGATACCTTTTCACCACCAAAAAATTCAAGTTTATTTCTATCTGCAGGTTTCATTTTACTACCCCTTTTGCATTTTAAACATGTGAATCGTTCGTTACCCATTATTTTGATCGCTGCCAATAAAACCTATATATAAAAATGCCCGCCAGTTTCACTGGCAGGTATTTTTATGTGAAATTTAACTAGTTCCTAGTTCCAGCCAAGAACTTTTCTCTTTTCCTTTAAGTCCTCAATAATATTTTCTGCAAGCTTTACAGGATCGATTTCTACATTCATGGTTGAGCCTAATAATTCTTTAGTGCCTTTATACATGAAGTTCATTACATTATCTGATCCCTGTACCGGTGCGTGTACACAATGGTAAGAATTAACACCGTTAAGTCTGAACCCTAAGGACGCTCCAATGCCTTTTTCATTAGACCATTCAGGACTAGCAAAAGCAAAAGGCATATCCTTAATAGCTTGTCCGGCCTCTCCTGCCAACCCGCCAAATAATCCTGAAGCCCTTGCATTATCTATGCATTCTCCCATATGCCAAACAGGCGGCAGATCTGGCTGCAGGAAATTTCTTAAATTTTCGCCTGTTTTCTGTAGTGCGCTTACGTTGCACATTCCCATCTTTAATAATGGAAAAGATGCACATCCGTTAGTAAGAATCAACGCGTTATTCTTAATCAAAGTCTCCGCTACATCCAAAACCGCTCTTTCATAAATGACTCTTGGATTGTTGCACCCTACGAGATTAACAATACCTAAAATTTTTCCGCTCTTCAAAGCTTCAAAAAGTGGCTTCAGGCTTCCAAATCTTTCTTTAACGTATTCCACTGAAAATCCCACTTCCGCGTCAACTTCATATGGGGGAATAAATACCGGTATATCTCTTCTGTCTGCAAAGCTTTCGATTGCTCTTGTTACTATTTTTTTTGCAAGTATTTTTGTTTCATTCAAATTTGAGTGCTGATGGTCGTAACCATAGTGTTCTGCACCTGAAAGTCTTGCTGAATCACTTGTTGTCACTACTGTTGTTTTATGACATTTGGCTACTTCCATTATTGCGGGAAATACATCCTGGATATCTGCAACCCAGAGATCTAAAGCGCCAGTACCAAGCACAAGTTCTGCTCCAATTGCATTTGAAAGCGGAATTACATTGTCATATCGATACATTGCTGCAAGACCTGAGCAGCATATCCCATAAAACGCAATTCCCTTTGCGCCGTGTTCTTTTGCCAGATTAATAAGTTCCTCACTCTGTCCTTGCTTCACAATTTCACTTACAAGAGTCGGAAGATGCCCGTGTACAGCAATGTTGACGTAGTCTTTTTTCAAAGCACCAACATTAACCTTTGACGTTCTTCTGCTGCCTATTCCAAAAAGACAGTCTGTTGCGATCGAAGAACCTACAACACCTGAAAATACAAAGGCTAGCCCGCACCTTAAAAACTGTTTCATTACATTTTCCCAGTCGCCATCTGTTCCGGTGGTTGTTCTGTGAAGTGCTTCAAAAACTTCCTGATAAGCACTTATAGGGATTATATCAAGGTCTTTCCACACCTTTTGTCTTTCAGCAGGCGCGGAAACCTGTATCGTTTTAAAATCACCCGGTACTGCTCTTGATAAATCTTCTAAAAGTATGTTAGCAATCTCTGATGCTAGTTGCTTTATCGTTTTTTCTTCTTCATAAATACCAAACTGTTTTGCAGTTGTTATAACTTTTTCTTCTCCTAAAATCGGTAAATCTAATCTGCCTTCTGCAGCTTCCTTTAAAGTAAGTATTACCTCTCTTGCATGTGATCCATGGGCAGCTGCTCCAGCCGCAATAGCTCTTAATAAATTTCTAGCAACGATTAGATCTGCGTCTGCTCCGCACACTCCCTTGGGACTCTTTTTAGTTATTTTGCATGGTCCCATGTAACAATTTTTGCAGCATATGCCTGCAAGACCAAAGCTGCACTGTGGTTTTTGTTTTTCAAATCTGTCAAATATTGTATCGCAGCCGATTTGTTCCATTCTCAATATCAATTCTTTAACAGCGGGATCAGGTGTTTCTCGAAAAACATCCTCCTTAGTAGCAAATGTTTTTCTGTATTCATTTACTGCTTCCAGATAGTCATTAACCTGGCCGCTGTGATGATGGTGATGTCCATGGTGGCTATGTTCATGCTCATGATTTTGAAGATCCTCATGAACATGCTTGTCATTTTCTTTTAAACTCATTATTAAACCTCCGTAAAAAAATGCAGGATATTGTATATTTTATTCAAACCATTACCTGCATAATCATGTAATAGTAAATGTTTCATATTGAAAAATAGTTTTTTAAAGCAGCTTTATTATATGAAATCCCTGTGTAGATTTGATGAAGGTTTTGCTGATCAACGCTTTTAAACTATTTCATAGTATTCCTATATGTTTTATTATATTAGTAATTTTAAGAGAAATCAATGGTAAATCGAGAATAATTATGCATGGAATTTTCATCAAAGAAAAAAGCCCTGGATCACCAGGACTAATTGCTACTTCAATTCATTCAAATTCAAAGTGCCGGGACTGAAAAAGAATTTTTCCCCCTCATTGATTACAACGCAGGGTATGCCAATATCTCCCTTATTTTTGATTTCATCAAATGCTGGATAATTATCCCTGAATTTTAAAAACTTCTTTAAAAAAAACAGGTTTTCCGTGATGTCCATATCGATATAATTAATGTTGTTTTTTGATAGCAACTCTTTCATTGGAGGACAATCAGGACATAATTTGCTGGTGAAAAGAAATATTTTTTTCATTGTTATCACTTCATCCTTTCGTTAATAATATTCTTATTATATTAATTTAATCCCTATCATATCAAGATATGTGAACTTAAGCACATCATTGTTTTCTATTTTCGAGATTTGTTAGGACTAAAGAACGCATAAAATGCACCCGCTAAATATGTCCAATATGCTGTTACCTGAACTAAATTAGGACTATCTGAATATCCAAAAATAGCTTTCATCAGGCCTCCTATCATCGAATTTTCATCCAGAAACGCCTTGGTGCTCCAAACTTGTTCAATTCCGACTGGAATCAATTGCAACTCCTGAAATTCATGCACTCCACCTGAAAGAAGTCCAGCTGCCATCACTATAAGAAGAACACTCATTGCAGTAAAGAATGTTTTAAGCGGAAGATGGTGCGTTCCGCGATAAATTATATACCCAATAATAGCTGCGATACCAAATCCCAATATGCTGCCAATTACAGTAAGAAGTGCCGATGTTCCCTGTGCAGAACCAACAATAAATAGCACTGTTTCTATACCTTCTCTTATTACTGATATAAATGCTAGTGAAGCTAACGTCCATACGGAACCATGACTTAGAGCTATCTCTATCTTCTTTTTTAATTCACCGCTCACATTTCCACCCTGCCGCTTCATCCAGATTGTCATCCAAGTGAGCATAATAACTGCAACAATTTTCAGTATTCCTTCCAATGCTGCTTGAAACCCTTCAACTTCTGTCTTCCCAAGTATGAAAAAAATCCCAACTGCTGAAAGCAAGCTTATCAGCGCTGCAGCTCCTGTCCCAATCCAAACCTTGCGTGCTTCCTGCATCTGCCCTAATTGTTTAATATATGCCAAAATAACTGCAAGAACAACAGCTATTTCAACTCCTTCGCGTAAAGTAATAATGAACACATTTAACATATTAATCATCTTCTCTCAAATAGTATATTGATAACGATTCTCACTCTCAATATACTATAGACTTATCACCTTGTCAACTGATCGATTTTGAAGGTTGAAGTTGATGGGACGGTTAACAATTGTTTGCTGCCAGCAAACAATTGTTAACCGTCCCCCATTTGGACTTCTGATCTGCACTATATGACGTAATCGCAGACTTTCATATTCCTTTCAATCTCCACCAAGTCTGCAATTGTGATGTTGTCTACAACGCCGTTTATAGCGTCGTAAAGCTTTCCCCAGACATAGTTTGTTGCGCAGCCGGTTTTCCTGTCGCAGGGAGTCACATTTTCTTCCAGGCACTCGACCGGCGCCAGGCTCCCTTCGGTGAGCCTGAGTATCATGCCGATGGTATATTCCTCTGGCTTTTTCGAAAGGACGTACCCTCCGTGAGCTCCTCTGGTGCTCTTTACATACCCCGCCCTGTTGAGGATCGATATTATCTGCTCGAGGTATTTCTCCGAAATCTCCTGCCTCTTTGCAATATCTTTAAGCCTTACCGGTTCTCCCGTGTCGTTCAAGGCTAAATCAAGCATCACCCTGGATGCGTATCTTCCTTTTGTGGATATTTTCATAAAAACTCACCTAAACCTTTCGTCTAAATTTTATTACACGAATCCCCTGTAAGTCAATATGTTTTATGGCCTGAAGCCATCTTGAGTTTCATGTTTTATATCATGAATGTGTCTATTTCCTCGTCTTTTGCCGGCATCGCATCTAAGCTCTTTTCGAAGGGCTGCCCGTATCTTCCATAATTGACCGTTACCTCCTGGAGATCCTTAGCCTTGCTGTACCTTACAGCAGCTCTTGCAGCAAAGGCGATGTCCTCTTCGCCTGGATTTCCAGTGACGACAATCATCGACCCTGTATAGTCCCTCGTGAAAAACACGAGGTCTGTCTCTTTAAGGTATTTCTTGATTTCCTTCACTTCATCCTCGTTTCTCGTGGAGATCACCTTTGCATTCGGAGAAACCCTCATGTGGCGGCCGTATTTCAGCAGCATGATGTCCTGCTCTGAAGGCTCAGCTTCTGAATGGAAAAGGTCAGAAAGCCTTTTCGAGAAGTTAGGGTCGGTCAGCTTGCAGCCGCCGGCAGGTGAAGGGTAGTCGGTTATGCCCCATTTATCTGCAAGCTCCATCTGTGCTTTCCTGCTCCTGCCGGATATATTAAGCAGCTTCTCCCTGTCAACAAGTCCTTCAAGCTCCATTTTTGTAGGAGCCAGGTTGAGTGCGCAAAGCGGCCTCAGGATCTTGTCTGTGTATCCTGATTCCTTCCTTACAACTTCCAATGCTCTCTTGTTCTGGGACATAGGCCTCTGGTTCAGAACCTCTCCGGTGATGATGAAATCAGCTCCATACTCCTCAAGCAGCCTGCCTGAATAACTCATCATCATGGCGTGGCAGTCGATGCACGGATTCATGTTTTTTCCGTAGCCGTGCTTCGGGTTCCTCACCATTTCAAGATGTTCCTTCGAGAAGTCCACGACGACAAGGGGTATGCCTATCTTCTTTGTCATTTTTTCAGCGTTCTTTGGTCCGAAGAAATAGGATTTGAAGCAAACCCCTATTACATCTATACCCTGTTCCATTATGAGCTTTGCAGCCAGTGTGCTGTCCAATCCGCCCGAAATCATTGCTAATGCTCTTGCCATTTATTCCACCTCATAATTCATACTATATCCATATGCTATATTGATATTATAGCACGAGAGGCTGAGTGTCAATATTTATTTCAGCAGTTTCCTACTTACGGAGCAGCTGCAGCGGATTGACCAGTACAGCAAGGCATCCCGCTTGATGGAGCCGGGATCGAAGCATCAGTCTTCGACGTGTCGATTACACTTACATCGTCTACCACCTTTATAACACCTCTGATCATTCCCATCCAACAACTGAATGTGATGTCTTTGTCCCCAGGTGTAAATTCTATGACATTTTCACCGCTCTTCAATTTGACCTCTTTATTAAGAGAAGGGATGATTATGGTTTCGTTGCAGGAGTTTAGTGATTTACCGTCAATTATTAATCTGACAGGAACATTTTTCTGAACGTATAGTCCATTAGGTGTGTAGCCAGATCCGTCGGCTGTCATACGAATTACTTGGACCCCATTTTCTATTGTTGCTATCGTTGGTTTGCTGTTTGCCTGAGCAGAAACCTTATCATTCCCAGTTGCTGAGTTTACTAGAGAAGAAGCTGTCGGTATGTTTACACCTGTTAATGCAAGTCCCCTGCTTCCCATTATCAATCCCAGTAATACCACCATTGTTCCGCTGAATTTCAAAAGAGTTTTAGTGTAGCTTTTGCTCATGAGGCCGGATAATGCTCCAAAAGTTAACATTAGCGGTACAGTTCCAAGGGAAAACAAGAACATTGACAGTGCACCATTAAAAGCGCTACCAGTACCAAGGGCATAAAGCTGCATCGTCTGCAACGGACCGCAAGGCATTAACCCATTAAGTATGCCAACTAAGAACGGGGTTTTGGGCTTGTTCTTCATTGAACATGCTGACCACGGGAGCCTCAGGTTAAACTTTCTGAACATGCCAAACCCGCTCATATTTAGTCCCATTATTATCATGAATATACCAGCAAAAATTTGAATCCCGGCTTTTACCGATATAGACATTGAAAAGACTGATCCAAGTGCACCTATAAGTCCTCCTAAAACTGTGTAAGAGAGGATTCTTCCCGCATTGTACTGAATTGAAGGCTTTATAGAATCAAACTTACTTTTACCTTCGTTCCCTATGCTCTGTGTTAACATTATTCCGCCGCACATGCCAACGCAGTGTATGGAGGTAAGAACTCCGACGATAAAGAGAACGAGATAGGTTGCACCGTTCAGTCTGGATGTCATATCAATACCGCTGTTAGTACTGCCTATTAAAATAATTGCAGCAACTATAATTAGAATACCGACGAACTTATAGTTTTTGGGCTTTTCTAAACTGTAGCCTGCTTTTTGAATTGAATCCTTAATTATGTCCAAAGAGGTTCTATCTGAGTCGTAATCCACCAGCACGAATTCTCCACTAAAACTAGTTGCTGCAGATTCAACACCGTGCAATTTTTTTACTGCTTTCTCAACTCTTGCTTCACATGAGGTACAGGTCATGTTATAGACTTTGATTTTGGTTTTCTTTAGATTCATGGGTTACCTCCGAAGTTTAGTTTGATTATTAACCGGATATCATATCTCGAACATTATATAATACTGATATGAAGATAATATAAAGAAGGCTCCCACAAGGATAAAATTTGACAACCACAATGTCGACCCATCAGCAATTAACTTAATTCATATATTGTCAATAGGTTTGATGGGGTTTGTTTTTGTTTTTTAGGCCCGTTTCTGAAATCAACAGAAGCGGACCCGATTTTCAACACTTATTTCAGCAGGTCTCTAACGACTTCCCCCGCTATTATCATGCCTGCTACTGGAGGAACAAAAGGCATGCTTCCGGGCGTCTGCCTTTTTGCTACCGCACCGCAGCTTATTTCGGCATCGCTGGCGGCCTGCTCTGTCTGTAGCCTTATGGGTTCTTCAGCGGAATAAAGGACCTTTAGATGTTCTACTCCCCTCCTCCTCAGCTCTCTTCTCATCACCTTGGCCAGCGGGCAAACCCTGGTCTTATATATGTCAGTCACCTCAAATCGGGTTGGATCCAGCTTGTTCCCTGTACCCATACTGCTTATTAGGCGTATGCCTTTTTGCTCGCACCATAGGGCCAGCGCAATCTTTGAGGTGATCGTGTCTATTGCGTCCACTACATAATCCACGTCCATGGGTATAAGTTCAGCCAGGTTTTCCCCGGTAATGAAATCCTTGTGAGTTACAACACGGCAGTCGGGATTGATCCTCGATATCCTCTCGGCCATGACATCGACCTTGTACCTTCCGATTGTGCTGTGATCTGCTATTATCTGCCTGTTAAGGTTGCTTATGCAGATCGTGTCCACATCCACCAGGATGAGGCTGCAGATGCCTGATCTGGCCAATGCCTCTGCTGCAAAGCTGCCCACTCCTCCGATGCCTAATACAACCACCTTGCTTTGTTTTAATTTTCTCAGTCCTTCTTTACCTATCAGCAATTGGACTCTTGATAATGAATGTTCTGCCATGTATACACCTCCATTGTTTCCTGATTCTCTAATATTTTCCTTTGCCCTGCTTCAGGCCCTCACTGACATATTTCGCGTATTCTTTTGCAGAGAAGAGTGAATGGTCCCTGTAGTTTCCGCACTCCTTCTCTGTCACCGCCGGAACTGTCGTTGACTCCGCCACCTTGTCCAGTCCTGCTATAAGCGCCCTCTTCATATCCTCCTCGCTGACGTCGCCCCATATTGTGAGGTAGAAGCCTGTCCTGCAGCCCATAGGCGACATGTCTATTATGCCGTCGATTTCCTCCCTGAGATAACCTGCCAGCAGGTGCTCAAGTGTGTGTATCGCCGCTGAAGGCATGGCTTCAAGGTTTGGCTGCACGAACCTGAGGTCGAACTTCGTTACATAGTCTCCCTTCTCTCCTTTGAAGAGCCCGGCTTTTCGAACGAATGGCGCAGTGATTTTAGTATGATCAAGTTCAAAACTTTCTATCTTCATAAATAATTCCTCCTAAAAAATAATAGATGTGGGCAAAGTTTACCCACATCTATTATATCCTACTTATATTGATTTATTAAGTGCCTGATCCAAATCTGCGATGATGTCGTCCGCATCCTCGATTCCTATGGAAAGTCTTATGAGATCAGGGCCCACGCCTGCAGCTATAAGCTCATCTTCTGTCAGCTGGCTGTGAGTTGTGCTGGCAGGATGAACTACCAGTGACTTTGTATCTCCGACATTTGCAAGCAGCGAAAATATCTCCAAAGCGTCGCTGAATTTTCTTCCTGCTTCAATCCCGCCTTTTATTCCAAAAGTGAAAATTGAGCCTGCTCCCTTGGGAAGGTATTTCTTAGCAAGCTCGTGGTATTTGCTGTCCTCGAGTTCAGGATAGTTCACCCAGTTTACCTGAGGATGGTTTTTAAGGAACTTAACGATCTTTCTTGTGTTTTTAACGTGTCTTTGAACTCTCAGTGACAATGTCTCAACACCCTGGATAAGAAGGAATGCGCTGAGCGGGCTGAGGCATGCACCTGTGTCCCTTAAAAGGCCTGTCCTTACTTTAGTTATATAAGCCAGCGGCCCTAAAGCTTCATAGTAGTTAAGCCCGTGGTAGCTAGGATCAGGGGTGGTAAGGCCCGGGAATTTTCCGCTTGCAGCCCAGTCGAATTTTCCTCCATCAACTATGACTCCTGCAATTGTATTGCCGTGTCCGCCAATGAACTTTGAAGCTGAATGGACAACTATGTCTGCGCCGTATTCTATCGGTCTGAAGAGGTACGGCGAAGGGAATGTGTTGTCTATTATCAGCGGAATTCCGTTTTCATGGGCGATAGCTGCCACAGCTTCCACATCTATGACGTTAATTCCCGGATTCCCAAGTGACTCGATGTAAACTGCTTTTGTATTCTCGTTTATAGCCTTCCTGAAGTTTTCAGGGTCGTCAGGATCAACGAAAGTGGTTCTTATTCCATATTTAGGTAACGTATGCTGGAAAAGGCTGAAGGTTCCCCCGTAAACTGTAACAGCTGATACAATTTCGTCGCCTGCGCCTGCTATATTCAGTATCGAGTAAGTTACTGCCGCTGCCCCTGAGGCTGTTGCCAGCGCGCCTACGCCCCCTTCCAATGCGGCAATCCTCTTTTCAAAAACATCGACAGTCGGGTTCCCAAGCCTTGTGTAGATTGGTCCCTCTTTCTTTAGCGCAAAAAGATCAGCTGCATGCTGTGAATCATTAAATACATATGCTGTAGTCTGATATATAGGGACGGCTCTTGAACCTGTCGTCGGATCAGGAACGTATCCTGCATGCTGCTGAAGCGTGTCAAACTTTAAATTTTCTTCTCTCATAATAATACCTCTCCTTTTTTTCAATCCTTTATCTATAAAAACGGCAGTAGCCTTTTTCACCGTAAAGATGAAAAAGGCTACTGCAAAAAGCAAGTTCAACCCTTCCCATCTTCCGCCCAGGGGCGCTGGAGTTGGCACCTTTCAGGAAATGAACCTGTAGGTTGCCGAGGTTTCATAGGGCCAATCCCTCAACCTCTCTTGATGAGCTTTATATATCATAATATTTTTGGAGCAAAACAAAAAACTGCATCCTTGTAAGGAAGCAGTCAAAAAACCACATTAGAAACGCGTCCTTATCTTTCAGACCATGGTCTGCAGGAATTGGCACCATGCATGCAAATGAATCATGCTGGTTGCCGGGCTTCATAGGGCCAGTCCCTCCGCCTCTCTCGATAACAATATTCAGTTGATGCTATTATTATATATCCGATCTTGTCCTCTGTCAATAGTTTAGTGTTGTCCATAAACACTTGAATTATCCGCCGATTAAATATATCATTTTAGTATATGTATAAATGAAGAAAATATATCGGGGGTGGAATTTCATGGACAAAATCCAAAAAAACATCGGCTTCATTGGCGGGGGCCAGATGGGCACTGCACTGATTGGGGGCTTCCTTGCCGCTGACCTGTTTGATGCTGACCAGATTTATGTAATGGATATCCTTCAGTCAAAGCTTGACAATCTCAATGCAGATTACGGGATAACAAACGCTAGCAGCAACAGAGAAACCGGCTATGCTTACCTGGTAGACAACTGCGACATAATATTGCTGGCTGTTAAGCCCCAGTCCCTTCAGGAAGTTCTTGCAAGCATAAGAAACTTGAAATGGAAAAAAGATCACCTGGTCGTCTCGATAGTAGGTGGCGCAAAGACTTCGTACATAGAGAAGTCCCTGGGCACAACCAAGGTTGTACGGGTAATCCCGAACACACCTATGCTTGTGGGTGCAGGCGCTTCCAGCGTCTCCAGAGGAGCCTATGCCTCAGAAGAGGATGCTCAGCTAGTGCACAAAATGTTCGGCGAGCTGGGAGTTTCCTTCATAGTCCCGGAAAATCTTATAGACCCTATAACGGCGCTGAGCGGAGCCGGTCCTGCCTATGTATACATGCTTATAGAAGCCATGGCTGACGGAGGAGTCGAGATGGGGATACCGAGGGAAATAGCTCAGACGCTTGCTGCCCAGACTGTCAAAGGGGCTGCTGATATGGTCCTAAAATCCAAGGAACACCCCGGCAGGCTTAAGGACAATGTATGCTCGCCTGGCGGCTGCACAATAGCCGGTGTAAGGGCGCTTGAAAAAGGCGGCTTCAGGGGCATTGTAATGGATGCAATCGAAGCGGGAAAATTAAGGATGGAAGAAGCGGGAAGAAAGGCTGAGGAGGAATAGCATGGGGAAGTTAAGAAGCAGCGATGAACCGGTCGGAAGGATGGCGAAGCTTATGGCTGAGCTGTATTATTTCATGGCTGAGGAGATGATCGAGAAGCTTGGTGAGGAAAAAGGCAAGGAGGCCGTGAGGGAATCCGTAAGGAAGTTCGGCGAAGCAAGAGCTGAATCAATGAAGGAAGAAGCATCAGAGAGGGGTCTCGAGATTAACGCGGGCACCTACTCCCTGGTAAGGGACATGCCTGGCACATCCTGGGAGAAGGATACTGACAGTCCTACAGACTTCACATACTGCCCTATGCAGGACATGTGGGAGCAGCTGGGTGCTAATGACCTCGGCTCAATCTACTGCGAGATAGACTACGTGCTTTACAAAGCGTTCAACGTGGATTTTGAAAGGCCTCTATGCAAAACCAGCGGCGACTCCTGCTGCAGATTCCTCATCAAATAAGTGAATTCCAAAGGCTAGAAAATAGTCTTGTATTGAAACTGAATATACGGTATCCTATAATGGGCTATTATCAAAATTTAAAAATATTTGCCAATGCGATAAATAAATTGGCCAAACTATAGAAGCGAAGGTAGAAATATATGACTAAAGATTTTAAGAAATACGATTGCTTAGTTGCCGGCTCCGGATTTGCAGGAACAGTTGCCGCCAGGGAACTGGCTGAACGCGGAGGCAAAAAAGTGCTGCTTGTTGAAAAACGCAGCCATATAGGCGGAAACTCCTACGACGAGCTGGACGAGGCTGGAATACTTATCCACAAATACGGTCCGCATATTTTCCACACGAACCAGGAAAGGGTCTATACATATCTTTCACGCTTTACAGAATGGCGCGGATACCAGCATGAAGTAGCTGGCAATGTATACGGAAAGCTTATCCCGGTGCCTTTCAACCTGAACTCGCTGCACATGGTCTATGACAATGAAAAAGCCGACAGGCTCGAGAAAATGCTCGTGGATACCTATGGCACGGAAAAAAAGGTGACCATCCTGGAGCTCAGGAAGAACGAAAACCCTGAGCTTGCTGAGCTGGCAGATTACGTCTATAAGAACGTCTTCCAGTACTACACCCAGAAACAGTGGGGTTTGTCTCCCGACCAAATCGATCCGGCCGTGACGGCAAGGGTTCCTGTTTTCATATCCAGGGACAACCGCTATTTCCAGGATGCATACCAGGGGATTCCTTTGAACGGATACACTCCTCTGTTTGAAAAAATGCTGGACCACCCGAACATAGATATTGTCCTTAATACCGACATCAAAGATGTGCTTGCATTCGACGGTGACAGCATTCTGCTCAGGGGCATGCCTTTCGAAGGAATAGTCATATACTCAGGAGCAGCGGATGAGCTCTTCGACTATAAGTTCGGGCAGCTTCCATACCGCACCCTTGATTTCCGTTTCGAAACCTATGATATGGAATGGTTTCAGAAATACGGAACGGTGAATTACACAGTGGACCAGGAATATACGAGGATAACCGAGTTCAAGTACCTCACCGGCCAGATCAACAGGGACAAGACAACCATAATGAAGGAATATCCGCATTCATACACAGGTGCGGAAGGTGAAATTCCATATTATTCAATAAACAACCCAGAGAATGACGGCCTATACGAAAAATACCGCGAACTTACTGAACGGTTCCAGGACTTCCATCTGCTGGGCAGGCTTGCAGAATATAAATACTACAACATGGACGCCATTGTATTACGCGCCCTGCAGCTTGCTGATTCACTTATAAACAAGGAGGAGCATTAGATTGAAACTGATAACATTTGCTGTACCGTGCTACAACTCCGCAGTATATATGAACAAATGCATCGATAGCCTTCTTGAAGGAGGCGAAGATATAGAAATAATACTTATTGACGACGGCTCCAAGGACGAGACGGGGAGCATAGCCGACGGCTATGCAAAGAAATACCCGGGGATAGTCCGCGCGATACACCAGGAAAACTCCGGCCACGGCGAAGGCGTGAACCAGGGATTGAGAAATGCGAAAGGTTTGTATTTCAAGGTCGTTGACTCCGATGACTGGGTTGACAGGCAGAGCCTCTTCAAAGTCATGGCTAAGCTGAAGGAATTCGCGGCCATGAGCGAACCGGTAGACATGCTGATTACAAATTATGTCTACGAGCACGTGGAGGACAGCACCAGCTTCACTCAGCAGTATTACGGCACCTTCCCCGAGGACAGGATCTTCAGCTGGGAGGAAGTAGGTCGCTTCAAGCCTACGCAGTACCTGCTCATGCATTCCGTCATATACAAAACTGAAATTCTCAAAAAAAGCGGCGTTGAGCTTCCGAAGCACACCTTCTACGTGGACAATATTTTCGTGTACAATCCGCTTCCGGAAGTCAAAACAATTTACTACCTCAACACCGACCTCTACAGATACTTCATCGGACGAAGCGACCAGAGCGTAAACGAGAAGGTCATGCTAAAAAGGATAAATCAGCAGCTCAGGGTGACACGCTTGATGATGGAAGCCCACGACCTGGAGAGTCTCAAAAAGACCCAGCCTAAGCTTGCCAGCTACATGCTGAGATATCTCTCGATGATGATGGCTGTATCCACGGTGCTCCTCTCCGTTGACGGAAGCTACAAGGCGATCCTCAAACAGAAGGCCCTTTGGTCTTTCCTCAAGAAGAACAACCCTGTAACCTACAGAAAGATAAAATACAGCTCACTGGGCGGCATGACAAATATGCCTGGGCGCGTCGGAAGGAAGATAACCGTCGACGCATACAGGATTGCACGCAGGCTCTATAAATTCAACTGAATAATTGACAAAGGGAACTGGCGGCTTGAACGTAAAGCTGCGGTTCCCTTTGTTCGGTTCTGGATCATTTTTCGGGGACGGTTAACAAATTAGTATGCCATAATGTATCAGGTATTGTATAATGTACTTAAAAACAAGTAAGGAAGTTTAATAATGAGCAAATGCGTAGTCTCAATTGTAGGTGCAGGGGGAAAAACCACCCTCATGTTTTCCCTTGCCAGACTGCTTGGCAGCAAGAACAAGGTCCTTGTCACTACAACCACGAAAATATATGTGCCAAATCCTTGTCAGTATGACTTCATTGCCATAGGCAGTTCAAACTTCGATACTTATAACAGGATGCCAGCCAACGGAATATACATCTATGGAAACGGAGTCAGTGATGAAAACAAAATACTGGGACTGTCGGCAGAGGATGTGGACAGTCTGGCACTTTTTTTCGACTATGTTCTGGTTGAGAGCGACGGCGCTAAGGGTAAGCTTATCAAAGGCTGGGGCAGCAACGAGCCGGTGATATGCAGCAGCACAACACATACTGTGGGGGTCTTGAACCTAAAAGCCCTCGGGCTGACCGTTGATGAAGAAAATGTCCACCGTGTGGATGAATTCGTTAAAATCACGGGGGCGAAGAGACATGAAAGGGTCAGCGAGGAACACCTCACCTCACTTGTTTTTCACAGGGACGGCCTATTCAAACATTCCAGAGGTGAAAAAGTATTATATCTGGCAGGCCCCGGGAGGTAATTATGATAAATGCGATAATAATGGCCTCTGGCTTTTCCAGAAGGATGGGCAGGAACAAGCTCATGCTCATATACAACGGCAAACCGCTAATAGACAGTGTAATGGACCATATTACAGGTTCTGGCTTGAAGAGCGTGTTTTTGGTGTCAGGCAACGAGGAGGTCCTTGAAAGAGGCAGATTGAGAAACATAAATACAATATATAATGGCAAATCCGATGCCGGCCAGAGCGAGTCCATAAAAGCCGGAATCATCAATTCCCCGGTCAGCGACGGGTACATGTTCTTTGCCGGCGACCAGCCCCTGCTGGACGAAGAGACGATAAGGCTTCTCGCATACTGCTTTGAAGAGAACAGCGACCGCATCATAATCCCTGCATTCAATGGCATGAAAGGCTCTCCCGTAATTTTCCCGAAGAGGTTTAAGGAAGAACTCCTTGCACTCACCGGCGATACAGGCGGAAGAGAGGTCATTAAGAATCACCCTGGCAGCGAGCTCCTGGTCGAGGTGAAGGACAATTCAATGCTTTTGGATATCGATACCAAGGAAGAGTATATGGATCTTATTGAACTTCAGCATATCCATGAGGATATCGTAATTGTCAGAGGCGGAGGAGATATCGCAACCGGAACGATCCATAAACTTTTTAAATGCGGCTTCAAAGTACTCGTTCTTGAAACTGCAAAGCCTACAGCGATAAGACGCAGCGTTTCCTTCTGCGAGTCAGTTTATGACGGCAGTGCTGTAGTTGAAGGTGTGACAGCAAAACCCGTAACCTCATTAGAAGAAATAAATCTCTGCTGGGAGGAAGGTACAATACCTGTCGCAGTGGATCCACAAGGAGAGATGACCAGCATTCTGAAACCGCTGGCGGTAGTCGATGCAATCCTGGCCAAAAAGAACCTGGGAACAAAAAGGTCAATGGCTCCAATAACAATCGGTCTCGGGCCGGGCTTTAAAGCAGGTATAGATGTTGACGTCGTCATTGAAACCATGAGAGGCCACAGCCTTGGAAGGCTTATTTTTGAAGGGAGCGCTATACCTAACACGGGAATCCCCGGGGATATAGCAGGCCATTCAGGAGACAGGGTGATCCACAGTCCCTCAAGCGGAGTAATCGAAAATGCTGCAGAGATTGGAGATGCCGTCTCAAAAGGAAGCGTCATTGCCCGGATTGACGGCACAGCTGTGACTGCATCCATAGACGGCATACTAAGAGGCATAATAAGAAACAATAGCAAGGTATCAAGCGGTATGAAGATCGCGGACATAGACCCTAGGCTAAGTGAAAGGCCAAACTGCTTTTTCATCTCTGAGAAGGCAAGAAATATAGCAGGAGGGGTGTTGGAAGCAATACTCTATCTTCAAAACAAGGAGGATAAATATGTTTACAATGATTAGTCTGGTCCAGCCGGCAACATTGGATGAAGCTTATGATGTACTTATGAAAAGCAAAAACAACACAATCCTGGGTGGATGCGGATACCTGAGGATGGGTTCAAAAAGGATATCCACAGGAATCGAGCTGACAAAGCTAAACCTTAATTATATAAGTGAAAAAGACGGTTTTGTTGAAATAGGGGCTTATGCAACTTTAAGAGACCTGGAAACAAGCCCGATACTGAACAAGCACTTCAACGGGGTCATAGAAAAAGCTGTAGCCGGCATCATAGGAGTGCAATTCAGGAGCATGGTAACCGCAGGTGCAACTGTCTTCTCAAAATACGGTTTTTCAGACCCACTCACAGCCCTGCTTGCACTTGACTGCGATGTTGAACTTTTCAAGGGCGGCAGGATGCCCCTTGAGGATTTCCTGAGCAGGCCTTTCGAGAAAGACATACTTGTTAGGATTTTACTGAAATCCAACGGACGCAAGGCAGTTTACAAGAACTTCAGAAATGCTGCCAGTGACTATTCAATCCTGAATGTCTCCGTCTCAAGGCTTGACGACGATTTCAGGATAGTTGCCGGCGCAAGGCCTTCCACAGCAAGGATTGCAAAGAAAGCATCAGCATTAATCAGCGGCAAATTCCTCCAAAGCCCACCGGATGAGGCTCTTATATCGGAAGCTGCAAAGCTTGCCCAGGAGGAACTGAACTTCGGAACAAATATGAGAGGCACTAAAGAATACAGGGAAGAACTTTGCAGGGTCCTTGTAAAAAGGGCAATTGAGGAGGTGCTGGAATGCAAATAAATGTATCTATAAACGGCAAAAAAGCCGCATATGAAATAGACAATAATGAATTCCTGGCAGATACACTGAGAAGGCACGGCATGCTGAGCATAAGAAAAGGCTGCAACACTTCCAACTGCGGTCTGTGCACCGTTTGGATCGATGGAAAGCCGGTGCTCTCATGCTCCCTGCTTGCAATAAAAGCAGATGGCAAAAGCATCACTACAATAGAAGGCGTGCAGCATCAGGCGGAAGAATTCGCCAGGATCCTTGTAGAGGGTGGTGCAGACCAGTGCGGCTTCTGCAGCCCTGGATTTATAATGACGGTCCTTGCTATGAAAAACGAACTGAAAAATCCTAGTGAGGAAGATATAATTCACTACCTTACCGGCAACCTTTGCAGATGCACAGGCTACATGGGACAGCTCAGGGCGGTCAAAAAATACATGGGGGTGGAGTAGGATGAAGATAGTAGGTAAAGCCATACCGAAAATTGACGGATTAGCCATAACAACCGGAAAACCGGTCTACACAGAAGATCTTTCCACGAAGGACGCTCTGGTTATAAAAATTCTGAGAAGTCCCCATGCTTTCGCAAAAATCACATCAATCGATGTCTCAAAAGCCCAGCAGGTTGAGGGTGTGGAGTGCGTGCTGACTTATAAGGATGTTCCCGATGCAAGATTCACGCTGGCAGGCCAGTCTTATCCGGAGCCATCCCCCTACGACAGGCTTATACTTGATCAGATAGTCAGGTATGCAGGAGATGAGGTTGCAATAATAGCTGCGGTTGACGAAAAAACTGCGCTGCTGGCCATGAAGCTGATCAAGGTTGAATATGAGGTTTTCGAGCCTGTTCTTGATTTTGAAAAATCGATAGGCAGCAGCACTGTGGTACACCCTGAAGACGATCTTCACTGCAATTTTGACATGGGGATGGAAAAGGGAAAGAACATTGTTGCCAGGCAGCATATAGAATACGGAAATCTGGAAGAAGAATTTAAAAACTGCGATGTTGTCGTTGAGGAAACCTGGTATACTCAGGCCACTGCACAATCCATGATGGAGACTCACCGCTCCTTCAGCTACCTGGATCATGCGGGAAGGCTTGTCGTTATATGCTCCACACAGGTGCCTTTCCATGTTAAAAGGATGCTTTCAATAGCTCTTAAGCTGCCTTCGAACAAAATAAGGGTAATAAAACCTAGAATAGGCGGTGGCTTCGGGGCAAAGCAGACTGCCTGCACCGAGATATTCCCGGCCCTTGTGACAATTAAAACCGGCAAACCTGCCCTTATTGTGCAGGACAGGACAGAAACCTTCATGGCCTCCACAACCCGGCACGCTATGAGGGTGAAAGTGAAAATGGGGGCAGACAAGGAAGGCTTTATAAAGGTGATAGATATCCACGGTCTGTCTGACACGGGAGCTTACGGGGAGCATGGCTCCACTACCGTAGGGCTTGTTGCCAGCAAAACCCTGCCTCTTTACAACAAAACAAAAGCGATAAGGTTTATGGCAGAAGTTGTTTACACAAACAAAACGCCTGGCGGTGCTTTCAGAGGCTATGGAGCAACACAGGGAACCTTTGCGGTTGAAAGCACAATAAACAAACTGGCAGAAAAGCTTAGCATGGATCCTTCCGAAATAAGGCTTAAGAACATAATCAAGGAAGGCGAAAATTCCCTTTATCATTATGACCAGATGCTGGGTAGCACAGCACTTCACAAGTGCATAGATACCGGCAAAAAAATGATCGGCTGGGACAGCAAGTACCCAAGGACAGTGCTTGGAAAAAACAAGGTCAGAGCAGTGGGCATGGCCATAACCATGCAGGGTTCAGGCATAGAAAAGGTCGATATGGCTTCAGCCGAGGTCAGGCTGAACGATGACGGTAACTACACTCTTCTCATAGGCTCCACAGACAACGGCACAGGAAGCGACACCATACACGCCCAGATGGCGGCAGAGGTTCTCGAAGCGGGTATGGATAATATAACGGTACTTTCAGCGGATACGGATGTTTCACCTTTCGATCCGGGCTCCTACGCCTCCAGCGGAACCTACGTAACAGGAATGGCCGTAGTCAAGGCTTCGGAGGAATTGAAGCGGAAGATAGTGGATAGCGGGGCCAAACTCCTTGATGTCCCTGCAGAAAACACAGAATTCTGCGGAGACAGTGTAAAAGTTTTAAACAAGGACAGGAGCATAAGCATAAGAACAATAGCTGAAAAATCGGTACTGGGAGGCATGAAAAACCAGCTCTCCGGATTTGCTAGTTACGGAAGCCCTGTATCCCCGCCTCCTTTTGTAGCAGGCTTTGCAGAAGTAGAAGTTGATCTGGAGACAGGAAAATACGACCTGATTGACTATGTAGCAGTGGCGGACTGCGGCACCATAATAAATTCGAACCTGGCAAGGATCCAGCTCGAGGGGGGCATAGTCCAGGGAATAGGCATGGCTATGTACGAAGATGTGCATTACGATTATAAAGGCAGGCTGCAGACAAACAGCTTTATGCAGTACAAAATCCCTTCAAGGAGGGACGTCAAGCAGGTCAGAACAGCCTTCGAGGAAAGCTATGAGCCGACAGGACCTTTCGGCGCAAAATCCATCGGCGAGGTGGTTATAAACACTCCCCCTCCTGCAATCGCTCATGCTGTTTACAATGCAACCGGAGTCTGGGTTTCACACCTGCCTATTACACCAGAAAAGGTGTTCATGGGCATGAATAGGTGAATGTTTTTCGAAGATTTTGACTAATTTGATTAAAGAAAATTGTGTGCTATAATTAAATCAAATCAATAATACTGGAGGGGTAAATAAATGATATCAGAAAGTATGAAGACTGCTGTTGGCGGCAATTCAGTAATAAGGCAGATGTTTGAGGAAGGCAAGAGACTGTCGGAAATCTACGGTGCAGAGAATGTATTTGATTTCAGCATCGGAAATCCTAACGTGGAGCCTCCTGAAAGCATAAAGATTGCAATAAAGGAAATCCTTGATACTGAGAGTCCAAACCTCGTACACGGCTACATGAACAACTCAGGCTATGAAGATGTAAGGGAAGCCATCGCTAATGACATCAACAAGAGACACGGTCTGGATCTTACCTTCAAAAACCTTTGCATGACTGTAGGCGCGGCAGGCGGATTATCTATAGTTTTCAAGACAATTCTTAACCCTGGCGATGAGGTTATAACATTGTCGCCTTTCTTCGGAGAATACAGGAATTATGTTGGAGCATACGGCGGCAAGCTTGTAATTGTTCCTACACAAACAGGCACATTCCAGCCTGACCTGGGTGCTCTTGAAGCTGCAATTAATCCTAAAACAAAGGCTATAATTATAAACAACCCTAACAACCCTACAGGAGTTATCTACAGAGAGGACACCATAAAGGCAATGGCCGACCTCCTCAATCGAAAATCAGAACAGTTCAGGAGCTGCATATTCATAGTATCAGACGAACCATACAGAGAGATAGTATACGATGATATCGAGGTTCCTTACATGCTCAAATACTATGACAATGCATTCATTGTTTATTCCTACAGCAAGTCCCTTTCCCTGCCAGGAGAACGCATAGGATATGTTGCCTTCTCAAACAGGATGGAGGATGCCGACGATGTGGCTCAGGGCCTCAACATAGCTACCAGGACAATCGGCTATGTAAATGCACCTTCCCTTTTCCAGAGGGTTATTGCAAAATGCCTTGACTCAGAGGTTGACATTTACCTTTACAAGAAGAACAGAGACCTTCTTTACAACCACTTAGTAAGCCTCGGTTTCACCTGCACTAAACCTGAGGGAGCATTCTACCTCTTTGTAAAGGCGCTCATTCCTGACGATACAGCATTTGCTGCCGCTGCAAAGAAACACAACCTCCTGATAGTTCCAGGCTCAGCCTTCGGCTGCCCAGGCTATTTCAGACTGGCATACTGCACGTCATACAAGAAGATTGAAAAATCACTTAATGCATGGACAGCGCTTGCTAAAGACTTTTTGAACGATACTTGGACAACAAAAGAATTTAATATGTATTAAACCATAGATAAGGAGCTGCACTCCAACTAAGAAATCAGTTGGAGTGCAGCTCCTTTCTTTTTAGCATGTTCCATGCGCAAGCAGTACAACCTTTTTGCCTTTGCGATACAGCTTGTTATACTCAGCACATGCTTCCGGTGTTTTTTCAACAATAACCTTTTTAACCCCTTGATCCTGAATGTAATCAATGACCTTCTGGGATACTGAAAGGGCTCCGTCAGCACCGTTTCCAATTATTAAAATATCAGCTTCCTTGTCAATGGCATCCTCCACCATTTCCTTGGTAAGGTTATGCCCTTTCCTTTTTTTCCATTCCTTTACCTTGTTGTTGAACAGGATGATGTCCTTGCCTTTTCCGACAGTTACATCACCGTCTTCGGAATGCTCTTCTCCCAGTATTATAAACTTGCCCCAGGAATAATGTTCTATTGGGCCATTTTGATCGTCGAACATAATTCACACCTCCGAACTGTTTAATCTGCCAGTTTGAGCATTTTTTCCAGGTAGTAGTACTGTATGAACTCACAGTTTTCAGCCATGTCCCTTATTTCTACCGGCCTTGCCCATTTGACCATATCCACTTCTTCCTCCTGGATATGTAGGCTGTCAATGTTTAGATCAAGCCTCATTAGCCATATGTCGTCAAAGCCGAAGGAGAACTTGTCTGTGAGAATAAGTTCAGCGCCTTTCATGTCAAGATCGATGTCCAGCTCCTCCTTTGCCTCCCTGGCTGCTGCAGCCTCGCTGCTGTCCCCTGCCAAGGCTGCGCCTGCAACAGAGCAGTCCCACATGCCGGGAAAAAGCTTCTTCCAGGGCTGCCTCTTCTGAATGAGGAACTCTCCGTCACTGTTTAGTATCCAGACATGCACAGCTAAAATGAAATCTCCTTCCCTCACAGTTTTTCCCCTTACATGGGTCCTCCCTGTCCTCTCCCGGTTTTCGTTGTATATATCCATTATCTCCATATTGCACCTTAAACTATCCTGACATAGAATTTCCTGTGTCTTGGCCCGTCAAACTCACAGAAATATATTGCCTGCCAGGTTCCCAGCTTAAGAATCCCGTTCTCTATTAAAATGCAGCAGGATGACCCCATGAGCGATGCCTTGATGTGGGCATGGGAATTGCCCTCCTCGTGCCTGTAGTTTCCTATCACAGGGATCACCCTGTTCAAGCCTGATATAATGTCTGCAGTCACATCCGGGTCTGCGTTCTCATTTATTGTGACTCCGGCAGTGGTGTGGGGCACGAAAACATATGCCATTCCGTCGGATATTCCGCTTTTCTCCACTTCTTTACTTACAGTCTCAGTTATATCTGTGAATTCCTGAGGCTTTTTGGTTATCAGTATATGCTCCATTATATTATCCCCATCTTCTTGCCAACTTTTTCATAAGCCTCCAGTGCTTTGTCCAGCATATCTATGCTGTGGGCAGCTGTGGGCATATTCCTTATCCTGGCTTTCCCGGATGGAACTGTAGGGAAAACAAGGGCTTTGGCGTAAACGCCTTCCAAATAAAGCTCCCTGCTGAATCTCTGCGCTTTGGATTCATCCCCGATAAAGCATGGCGTTATCGGGGTCTCGCTCTTCCCTATATCAAACCCCAATTCCCTGAGCTTTCGTTTCAGATACCTTCCGTTCTGCCACAGGGTGTCATTTAGCTCCTTGCTTTCGGATAGTATCCTCAGTGCTTCAAGGCATCCGCCAGCAGCACCCGGTGTCATAGCTGTTGAAAAAAGGAACGGTCTGGCCCTGACCTTGAGCCAGTCAATGAGCTCCGCCGAGCCTGCCACATATCCGCCGACCACACCAATTGCCTTGGACAGAGTCCCGATCTGGAAATCAATTTTGTCGGTCAGGCCGAAATGGGCAACCGTTCCTGAGCCGCCGCCGAGCACCCCTGAACCGTGGGCATCGTCCACATAGGTAATGAGGTCCAGTTCCTCTGAAATCTGGACGATTTCTGCCAGCTTAGCGATATCTCCATCCATCGAAAAAACGCCGTCCGTGATGACCATTATTTTGTCGTATTTTCCGCTGTCCTTTGCTGACAGTGCTTTTGCCTTCAAATCCTGCATGTCGGAATGTCCGTATCTTATTATGCTGGCCCCGGATAGTTTGCAACCGTCTATTATGGATGCATGGTTCAGCTCATCGGAAAGTATAGCATCGTTCTTGTCCATGACTGCAGCTATTGCGCCCATGTTGCAGTTGAAGCCCGACTGGAACGTCAGCGCCGCCTCGGTATGCTTGAAATCAGCAAGCTTTGTCTCGAGCTCGTCGTGAATTTCAAGTGTTCCGTTAATCGTCCTTACAGCCCCGGCCCCTGCACCATACAATTTTGTTGCTTCAATAGTTGCTTCAATCACCCTAGGGTCTGAAGCCAGCCCCAGATAGTTGTTTGAGGATAGGTTTATAAGTTTTCTCCCGTTGATAGTTATTATGGGTCCGTTTGCCCCCTCAAGGGTATCGATTACGCTGTAGAGACCTCTGCTTTTAAGGTCTTCAAGATTTTTGGCAAGATACTTTTCTAAGATCGGAA
>Ga0209540_10000598_pt1 | contig 32711 bp, 20 predicted proteins | sample BarGraIncu01121A_FD_184501 | JGI IMG/M metagenome (GOLD analysis project Ga0209540, IMG submission 184501) | Arctic peat soil microbial communities from Barrow, Alaska - Barrow Graham LP Incubations 011-21A (SPAdes) (version 2) | ecosystem: Environmental > Terrestrial > Soil > Wetlands > Peat... | reverse complement strand
TTACGATAGTTCATTTTCATTCTCCATAGCATTTCTTACCTTAGCAGATAGTCCGAATCGACTTTCAGAGTTCTCCACATTGTCTTATGGGCTTCACACGCCCTCATTACTGAAAACGCATGCCATCGTAAGGTCACTCCGAGTGGAAGGAGTGGCATTGCTGCAATTCACGGTGTAGCTTCTTGTCGCACCCGGACTGTTGTTATTATCCAGGATCAAAAAGAAATAAAAAAAAGATAAATATCCTGCTCTTAACATAAGAATAAAGTTGTCTGCAGCGTGTGCAGGTTAGGAGCAGGAATTTTTTCATCAGAGTGAGATTTTTATATCATTATATCTATGGTCAGTTTATATACGTAAAGTTAGAGTACAGATTTATGTGAACATAGTTATTAACTGTATTTCCTTTTATAGCGTATGTGATTATCTATTTTTTTTCTGAAGAAAGTTGTTTGTTGCATGTGTTTTTCTTATCTAATATAGTTATGAACATATGATTCTTACCTATGGCCAAACATAAATTTGAATATGCAAAGTATATTTAACAGTTTAAATCTGGCTGTATCCACAATTATCGGTTGCACTGGCGGGGTTTTAGCCACATTGAATATAGGTCTCATTGATCTGGCAACATTATACAACTGGAATTTAGCAATTGGATTGAATTTTGTGGTGATAGAATGACTAACAATGGGTTCTTGATTGCAGGGATAGTCATGCTCCTGCTGGTGCAGGGGGCGAGTGCCACATTAACTCCGTCTAAAATAACAACAAATGGAACTAATGTTTATGTAAATGGAGTTGATACGTTCATAACATCTGTTATTCATATGTGCAAAACAAGCAGCTGGGTACCTGGTGAGACTTGTGGAACTTCAGTAGCAAAAAATACAGGATTTGATTATGATATTGGCTCACGAAGCAATCCATATGATTCCATTTGGTTGAATCTAAACGGTGGAGATCGTTCTAATATAAAGTATCTTAGAGAGGGAGGAAAATTCAAATCATATTTTTTTGTTGAGAATGATGCTGCAAGTGGAACTTATTATACCCCCTTATCAACAATACTAACCACAAATCATTCGATATTATATAAAGATGGGGTTGTTGGTGGTTTAATGTTCAATGACCCATCATTTTTCGGGTATCATGTTGATGAACCGGACACAAGTGCTTTATATGTTACAACTGATGTCGTAGCCAAGTTATATAATCAGATAAAGGCGGTTGATATTAATCATCCGGTCATAGTGAATTTATGTTGTCAAGAGAATATCGCAAAATCAGGATTTGATGTTTGGAAAAATCACACGGATATAGTATCATGGGATCATTATGCATATAGCGAATTTTGGCGTATCCGTGCATATGGATCAGCTAGTGCAAATGTAAATGATGCCGTTTATAGTTTGCCAGATTTCTTATATGGGTGGCAATATTACGCATACCATAAAGTTTTCAAAAGTGCTAATTTTGACTTAGATGCATTTGGTAAACCAGTCTTTGCGATAATCCAAGCCATGAATGTAACAGAAAGTGGCGATAAGGGGCCAACAAGCGTAGCCCAAGTTCGAGCTATGGCATATCTTGGAATTTCAATGGGTGTTGATGGACTCAACTTTTGGTCATATGGTTCAAGCCAAGGTGATCCTTCCCCGTCTCCCTCTGGATTTGCTGGAAATTCTTTATATAACTTAGCAGGACAGAATTTAGCAAGAGAGATTAAAAACCTTTCATATATTTTCTTAACTCCAAGAACTGCGTATTCGTGGGCATTTGATTGGGATAATACCTCAGTGAGTTTTACAAATGACGCTACAACGCATGATATTATTGTTGTAAAGTCCGGAGTGCCAGATAAGGAATTCCGTCGTTTTGATTATCGATTATGGTATAATAGTTCAACAAATAAATATTATCTATTGGCTATAAATAAAGATTCGACCGCAGTAACTACAACAATCAAGATTCCTGCTATTTCTGGTACATGGATTGCTAGAACCATTGGTGAGCAAGGGGTTGGTGTGGGGCTGCCAGGGAGAACTATAAATTTAAATAATGGTGTTTTTGAATCTGAGACCTTTGATGCTTACGGTGTAGTTATTTATGAAATTTCGTCTATAAATTCTGCACAAAATTCTGCACCGGTTATCAATACTTGGGGCAACACCAAAACGAATAATAGCAGCGTTTATTTAACGTTAAACGCATCTGAATCAGTAATGTTCAATGCCACAGCAAACCAATCCATAACAACATGGAAATGGTATAAAGATGGTGTGTTGGCAGACAATAACTTAAGTTCATATATTTCATCATGGGATTCTTCAGGAAATAAGTCAATAAAGGTCTATGGTACTAAATCTAATAGCACAACAAATACAATCACTTGGACAATAACTGTTAATCCAGTACCCCCGGTTTTAACCTCAATCACTGTTTCCCCCACCTCGGCCACATTGACCGCCGGAGCAAACCAGGTATTCATTGCAACTGCATTTAATGGCACAAATCGCATGCCAGGTGTTAATATTTCATGGAAAAGCAGCAATACAACCGTCGGAACAGTCAACCAGCTGTTCGCGATCACAGGTGCTGATGGCAATGCTTCTGTCACGTTCAGTTCATCCGTGTCCGGCACTTCCTTTGTCAATGCCACCAACGGCTCAGTTAAAGGAACGGCATTCGTAGCTGTTAATCCAGTAAACTCACCTAAATTTGGTCTAGGCGGGGCAACATGGGATTCTGTAGGAACCTCCTTGAATGTTTATATAGAAGATAATAAACTTAAACTTGGTTTCTGGGGAGAGAACTTCGATGATGGATTGTATGAGTGGACAACTGATTCTGGGACGATTTCAGTATCAAATGGTAAGTTATTAATGTCAAGTAGTATAAACGCTATTGCATCAAAGGTAATTGGAAATCACTCGAATGTATCCTTCTTTGCGGAATGGAATGAGCCAGTAACAACTTCATCTCGCGCATTCTCGATAAGGTCGGATACATCAAGTTCCAATAAAGCAATGAACTATTATGCTTCTGCAAGATCAGATGGATTGAGAATGTGGATAGTGAAATATAATGGTTCCGCATGGGTGAATTTAAATGAAACAGGGACATTTGCAAGAACAAATGGATCAACGAGTTATTGTATAGAAAAGGGTTATGGAACTACATTTAAGGTTTATTGTTCTCATACTTCTTACGCCGATGCTTTAGCGAATCCACCAGTTTCACGGGGAACAGATACACAGTTTGCATACGGTAATAGAATAAGGTTAGAAGGTAACTCAAATACTACATGGGATAATCTTAGAATTGTTCTAACAGATGCTTCTGGAAATCTAATCAATTCAGGTAATAAAACCGTATATTATGATGCGGGTGCTAATAATCAGTCCAATGGTATTATCATCAATGCATTAACTTCTACAAATACAAATTATACTGTCAGTTACCGTCAAAAAAATGTGGGTGCATGGATTCCGATAGGAGGCGTGTACACCGGAAATAAAACACTTCCTATCACTGGAACAAAATATCAGAATACGGAGATTAATATCACACTTTTTGGTGATGGTATATCATTTCCGGAGATCGAAACAGTTGAGTTCACAAGGGAACAAGTATCAACCGCTATTACATATCCTCGCTATGATGTGAACGAGGACGGGATCATTAACATTAACGATTTAACTTTGGTATGTCAGTATATAAATGAAGTTGTACCTTTTCCCTTCCCGAGATATGATGTTAATATGGATGGACTGGTGAATATCATGGATCTTTCAATTGTGGGTAAACACTTCGGTGAACATCTATAATATTGTGTATTATTAATGAACCATTTGGATTGCGCCTCTTCGGGTGGACACTTAGTTAAGGTACCATATTTAAACTTTTCACTTTCTCAAATTCGACTGGCGATTTGTAACCGATGTATGAATTTTAGTTACATTGATATATTTAACATTGTATTTTTATAAAAATGATACTTAATTTTTATCACATTATGTGAATGAGGGTTAAAAAATAAATCTTGTTAAGTAAACTCATAACTTCTGTCTGGTTTTTTTATACCGGTTCCACAAAATAGATATCACAGCAACGGCGATAAATAATCCAAGAACAATATACCAACTTACATTCCCTTCGACGCCATGCGTAATCCTAGCAGTATTCGTAGCAATCAAAGGTTTATTGTTAACGATGACTGAGATACGCTCCTCCGCCAAATTGCCAGCATAATCCTCTGCTTTTGCCTTTAACTCGTGTACACCATTATTCATAGCCGAACTGTTCCATAAAAATTTAAATGGTGGAGCAGTCCAATTAACCATCTGAATGCCATCGAGGTAGAGGATGGTCCTTGAAAGTCCGTAATCGTCTGTCGCATTAATCTCCACCTTGACCATGCCCGATAGTTTGGAACCGTTCGGGGGATTGAGGATTGAAACCTGCGGAGGAATGATATCGGCGAACTTTTCTTTAATCTTCTGCCAGAGTTCGTTTCTGCCTGCGCCGTATCCTAATTGCCAGATGCCAATCCCACCCAGGTTTTCAGCAAGCGCCAGATCGTACTTGAGACTGAGCGACTCAATATCGTCATAGTGTCCTTGATACCACTGGTTTTCTAACTTATACGCAAACCAGGGAGTTTTCCAGGTATTATCCCACCTGCGACCGTAGGTTTTGGAGTAATTAATCATATCCACATAGGAAATATATTTACCTTTTCCGATCGTCGCTGCATTACGACCGTCGCCGATAGTTGGCCATAAATAACCATAATAAGGGACACCAAGCAATAATTTCTCTCTCTTTACACCAGCAGCTAAGTATATATTAATACTATTGCGTATCGAAGGATCATTAGGGTGATCACCATCAAGTGGTGCTGTCGGGCCAGCTTCACGCGAATGAAGATTGTTTATATCATAACCCATTATCATTAAAGCCGTAGAGTTCTTTTGTAGCGCTTCCACATCCCACAGGTTATTCCCATCCCTCACCGGAAGGTCGATGCTAATATGATACATAGAGTTCTTGGACCAGAATTTCGAACTGAGAACCCTTATAAAATCAACCATGAGGCGACGGTTTGAGTTACCAGACACCGAGTTTAACTTGTTCGAATATTCAAAATCAACATTTAATCCATCCATGCCGACAGATTCCACAATCGAAAGAAGATTGTCTGCAAGAATTGACTGCTTGGCAGGAGAGGCTAGAATCGAATCGATTATAGTTTTATTCCCGCTGGCAACTACGACAATTACCTTAACTCCCTTAGCATGTGCGTCTGTGATCATCTGTATTGGGGGCCAGCCTGCGTCTTTATCCAATGCCCCATCGCTCCTCGGAAAAACGCCGAACCACGCAATAGTTGATAGAAACTCTATAGGCATCCTCTTGTATTCATCTTTCGGAATGTCTGAAGGATAAAACCCCAAAACTTCCTTGAATAACTTTCTGTTAATGACTTGGGGTAAACTATTTTGGACTGATATACCGGAGGATATTTTGTTGTCAGGTAACGAAAGCGCAAGCCCGTTGTTGGACGACACTATATCAAGTGCCGCTGATGATAACGTGGCTTGTATCAGGAGCAAGACAAATGTGATAATAATAGCTTTTTTATGATCCGTCATATTTACCCACCATTATTTCAAAAGTTATTTCCATCTATTTTCTCCAAACCTATCCCTAAATCGCCCAGTGCACTGCGATCATAAGAGGAGTCTTCTACGAGAATTCCAATGAACCATTTTATGATCGGATTGTATTGGTATCTATAATATCCATATTCCTCATAATAGACTTCTATGCAAATATAGATACCGAGACTACCGATAAGGTTTATCGACCAAGTGGTTGAAATATGCTGGATAATATGTCCAACTTATAATGGATCATGGAGCTGAATTCAGTGCACATAGCAGAGATGAGAATGGTCAGTAGGATAGTGAATTTAAGCAGTATATCGTGAATTTGGAGATTAAGCCAATTCTCGCTCAGGTGAAGCATCCGCAAACTAATGGGAAAATAGAGAAATGGTTTGATAGTTATCGAAGATTCAGGAAATTTTTTGCCAGCTTTGATGAGTGTGTTGATCTTAATCGTTATACCCTGCAGCTCTGCTGCGATTGGGACAGGCCGATGCAACAAAGGAACGTCGTAAGCAATGCTTCAGGGATTCAGCATACCCCAAACTACAAAGCGCCAGCGCAATCATGCCCCGGCAGCTCTGCTGCGGTTGGGTGCGCTGGCGCAACGTTTGACTGTACAACAATCGACCTCATGGAAGCCTAAATTTTGAGGAACTTAACTCCTGAAAAAGCATTCTGGAGAAAACTGCAACCATAAGCCAAATTTGGAATAGGTAATAGATTATTTGGGTTGTGAAATTAGGTCTAAAAATACAAAAATAAGTAATTTTGGGAAATAATTTCAGGACTCTGCGTATTCCAATTTCCATCTGGATATCATATTAGGATGGATGTTGTTCTCACGAGCTTTTGTGTTCCCTGATCATGGAGAGCTCCAATTTAAGAGCTTAGTTATAAAAAAAAAACAGTACTGAATATTTAAAATCTAAAATAATCAGTAATAAATCATTAAAACTATAATAAACTACTAAAACTATCACTTAGGTTAAATAATATAAGTGCTGTTAAGATATTATTATTATGGTTATAATGAGGATACTAAAATGTCTGGAAAAATAATAAGCTTAATGAAATTTGTATCGTTGATGACCTTTATATTGCTTGTAACCTTCTTTGGTTTGGCTTCGACTGCCTCTGCAGTGACATCGATCACCTTCACTAATCCAACTCCCGCAAACGGAGCAACTATCACTCAGAACAACGCATACATCAACACAACAATATCTGATTTCTCAACAGCCTTTATTGAATGGAACCGCTCTTTAATTGGCTGGTGGAGATTCAACGGTGAAAGCGGTGAGAATTCGACATTCTTCAGGGACTGGAGCAGCTGGGGAAATAATGGAGCATGTTCAGGAGTAAATTGCCCGTCTTTTACATCTGGCAAGTTTGGAAATGCTTTGGATTTTGATGGTTCAAATGATTATGTTACAGTGCCTAATTCAGCAATCTTGAACCCTTCAAATATCACTCTTGAAGTATGGTTTAACGCTAATTCTGGAGGTCTTGAAGGTCAGAAACCATTGATCCAAAAACCATATACAATCCGTGCCGCCCCATATTACCAATACATGCTCTCATTAGCAGATACAATTGGATCGCCTAAGGCGGCTGAATTTTACCTTACTATCAATGGCGTTTTGAGATATGTAGAAATTAAAAATTTAAGTTATAACTATGGTCAGTGGCATTACCTTGCTGGAACTTATGATGGTTCAACCATGAAGATGTATCTGGATGGAAATATAGTTGGTACAACACCAATTGTTGGAACAATATCTTCATACGATACGATTCTTGAGTTCGGAGCATATCCAAATGTGGTCCCAAGTTCTTCTAATGTTTTCAATGGAAAACTCGATGAAGCCCGGATACATAGCAGAGCATTAAGTCCTGAAGAAATAAAAGCCTCTTATAATGCTGGAATTTATAGATTGTATAGAAATGTCCCTGATCTTGCAGGTGGATCTTACCATTACCAGGCTTATGCTCAGAACTTAACAGGGGCTGTGAATCAGACTGAAAAAAGGACTTTGAATTTAATTCCATTTAGTGAGGTTGTGACTAATGGGTCTTCGATAATAAGAACTAATGGAACAACAATTCTTGTTAACAAAAGACCCACATTTATCACAGCAATGCATGCTATATGCTTACATTATGCTGATTATGAACCTTGTGAGACTTCACTTAATAGAAATCCCTATTTTAGTTATGACTTAGATTCTGTTAAGACAAGACAAGCATTTATTGATGGGGGGATGCAAGACCAATATAAAGAGAGAGGTGTATTCGTTACATATATGTTTGGATCAATAGGCGATTGGTGGAGTGGGACCTCCGAGCTGTTTGATGATTTACGAAATCCAGCATTAGGTAATATTTCCAACCAGTCAAATTTCTTCGGATATAATCTTGACGAACCAGATCTAGATCCAAATAATGTGACAAGAGACGAACTCGTCACTTTATACAATTACATGCATTTGCATGATCCCAATCACCCAGTAATAATTAACTTATGCTGCATAAACAATCAACACTATGGTTTAGACGAGTTTGCCCAAACTGCCGATATTTTTTCATGGGACGTTTATCCATATAGTGATTGGAATGGAGAGTATTGGCCACTTCAAGATTCTTTGTATCGATGGGAGTTCACAACTAAAATAAACATTCTTCATACTCTAAATGATTTGGATGCTTTTGGGAAGCCAGTAATAGCAATGATACAGGCAAATGCAATTAGAGAAGGGGATACCCAAGTAATGCCTGATAAAATGATAAGGGCAAATGTTTATCTTGCTATAGCTCTCGGGGCAGATGGCATTTCATTTTGGCACTATAATGGTGGTCAGCTGACTTTTGGTTCATATACTGGACTTCTTGCGAACCAAACAAAGAATGCATATATTCAACAACTTGGCGCAGAAATAAAAAGCTTTGAACCCTTCTTACTTTTGCCAAGAACTGCATACTCATGGCATTATCAGCAAGATTATATTTCTGTAAATTTCTCAAATAATCCTACAAAAACAATTATGTCATCTCCGAAACGTGCATTAAATTACCGTCTAATAAAAGACAGTCAGTCCAATAAATATTATCTGATAGTTGTTAACAAAGATGAGAATACAATTCCTACCACTATTAAGATAAAATCATTAGCCGGGACAGGATCAATGATCGCCACAACACTCGGGTTTGAGAAAACAGGTAGCTCGCGTGCAGGAAGAAAACTCACAGTCACGAACGGCAATTTCACCGACAGCTTTGATGGATACGCAGCGCATATTTATCAGATATCCTAAGAAGGTAACTGAGAATATGGTGGATTTGGATACAAATCTTACAAATCTTTCCAGGACGAAACATGTCTTAAATCATAATATTGAGGGTTAACTAACCCCATCTTTTTTTAAAACCAATTAAATTATAATTAATTATTATATTGATATCATACATTATATATGCTATTCGATTATTAAATCTTGATATTATTATATATATCTACGAGGTTTCGTGTGGAATTCGACCACGAAAAATGTTTAGAATATTCAACAGCTTTTTGGTTAAGGAAATGAATCTCGTTGTGAAGTGCCAGATTTATCGCTTCAGTTAATTCATTTTCACATTCAGGTCTTACCAATACACCATAATCTCCTATTATTTCGGGTATTGCTCCCACATCTGTTGCAATAACAGGTTTTCCTGCAGCCATTGCTTCTAGAATCGTCAATCCAAATCCCTCTAATCTCGATGGTATAACATAAACATCACATAGTGCATAACACTTTTTCAACGTGCTTTCGTCAACAAAACCTGTGAAAATTACATAATCCTGAATTCCCAGGGACATTGAAAGTGTTCTCGCTTCGGTTTGATCCCCTTTACCAACAACCAACAGTATACTATCAATCTTTTCTAAAACATTCTTGAAAGACTTCAATAGTAAATCTAAACCCTTCCTGGGATCAGCAACTCTTCCGACAAATAAAACTACTGGCTCTTGAGGTATATTAAATTGTTTTTTTAATTCTTCTAATTCTTGCTTTGTAAAAGTCTGCTCTTTTAGTTCTATTCCGTTATAAATCACATTGATTTTTTCAGGATTTAATTTATAATTCTCAACAATTTGTTTTTTAGTGAATTTGCTCACTGAAATAATTTTATCTGCACATTTAACACATCTTTTTTCGATAAATGACATTAAAAAATTATTCTCTCCGCTGATGTCCATAAATCTTGAAATCAGACTCATGTTATTGCATTTTATTGCATCTGTTACCAAATGGTGAATGGTAACTACATGAGGTGCCATTGACAATTTATTTTTTACAAACCAATAAGATAAACCATTAAAATGAATAATATCAAATTTATTGCCTGATTCAGCTTCCATTATCGCTTCTGGAAGCTTCACCCAAAATTGCAAGGCTTTAAATGGCAGATTATCATTTAATGCAATCCTACAAACCTTTAATTTTTCATTATCACTAAAAGATTCAATTGAACCAATTTGTGGAGTAAATACAGTTACTTCATGCCCAAGTTCTGCCAATTCCCGGGTAACATTTGTTGCATATATCCCGGCACCACCACCAATAAATGGGGGATATTCAAACGTAACGAATGCAACTCTCATAAATCTCTTCCATCTTCCTTATAACATGATTCCATGTTAGATTATCCTTAATATAATTTCGCCCAAACTCAACCAATTTTTCCCTTTCATTTGGATTTTTGATTACCCATTTCATCCTCTCTTCTAAATAATTCACATCACCATATTTCACTAAATATCCACATTTTGCTTCTTTTATTAAATCTCCACATCCGCAATCATCAGTAACAATGACTGGTGTACCACACATGATAGCTTCAAATGGCACAAGACCAAAAATCTCAAAAATAGATGGATAGACCAGTACATCAGCATCCACATATGCAGCGAGTTTATCTGCATCATCTACATATCCAATAAATCTCACTTCATTTGTTAAATTTAGGTCATTTATCAATGTTTCAGCTTTAGTTTTGTATCCAGAATCAGAACCAGCTAAAACCAACACAACATCATCCAATTCTTTTCTCAATTCAGCATACGATTTAATTAAAAAATCAATGCCTTTTCTTTCATGCAATCGTCCGAAAAATAAGACAATATACTTTTCAGATATTCCATATTTTTTTCTGAAGATGCCTTTTTCGGGTAAATCATTAAATGAATCAACGTCTATGCCATTTGGAATGACAACTATTTTTTCTTTTGATACACCCATTTCCTGATATTGATCAACTTCGACATTTGATACTGCAATCACTTTTGAGGCATCCCTTAATATTTTGTAGCCAAAAAAAATATCGAATAAATATTTAAGTCTTTTTTGTTCGATAATTCTTGGCGCTGAGCCATGAGCATGCAAAACATATGGTATTCCATGTTTTTTTGCGTAATAATGGACAAAAACCGCAAGAAAAGTTCTATGCTCGTGAATATGAATTACATCGAAATGTTGGATATTTTTTTTTGCTATTAGCGGTAAATAATATGGGAGTGGTTGTATATTATTAAAATATTTCCTTAAATTCTCAAAATAATAAACCTTAATTCCGTCAACATATATTGGTTTATTTGTCTCTACCCCAATGTCTGTTGAACATCGATTTGTCGTATATACGACTACTTCGTGACCTTTTTCAACCAATTTTTTCGAAAGATTATAAGCCACATTTACAACACCTCCAGCTTCAAATGAAGGTTTGAAAAAATTCGTAATATGTAGAATTCTCAATATATCGCCCTTCTATTAATGTTGTTTCAACTACCTTTAGTCCTAAAAAAACCATTTACAACCTTAAAAATTAATTTTTTGTATTAGAAATTTATGTTTCCCACGTTCTGTTTTTGGAATCAAGTCAGTGTAATTAAATATTAAATCTAATTGATTATTTGATACATCTCTTATAGTGTTTAAGATTTCTTTTTCATCAACCGACGTATATTTTTTAGATTTTACAATTTTTAAGATTAATTCTCCTTTTTTTTCTTGAATTATTTGAAATTCTTTTATGTTTGAAAAAGCATTGAAGTGTTGTCCAAAAATCAATGCAGTTAGTGTTATTTTGGAATTGTTTTTTGTTACCACCATGTCCTGACTCCTACCTTCGATTCTTTCCAATAATGGATATTCTCTCCCACATTTACATTTCGTTTCAACCAGGACACCAATATCTCCAGTTTTATATCGGATCAAAGGCATTGCATAATTATTAAAGCCAGTACCAACAATTTCCCCCGAGCCAGTTTTTATAGTTATTCCAGTTTTATCAACTAACTCAGTAACTCCATATTCAGGAAATATATGGTAATGATTACTTACCTCACATTCTCCTGCTAAGACAACTTTTTCAGTCAAACCATACCAACTGTAGACTTTCGTATTAAAAGTTTGTTCTATCAATTTTCTCTGGTTTGGAAATATATTTTCAGACCCACATAATATTGCTTTGACATCAGGTATATCTCGAATATTGTTTTCATTTATGTGATTTGCTAAAAGAGATATAGTAGAAGGGTATGCTTGAATATATTTAGGATTATAAGCTTTTAGTTTTTTTATGTAGGTCGAAATGTTCTTATTATTAATATCATATGACGAGAATAAGAGCCATCTTCCAAATAAATGGGACTTCCAGAAAGTATTATTTGAAACTGGAACTTTATATCCTCTGAAAATAGCACATTTATCTCTAAATCTGAATCCAACTCGATCCCATTGAGTTTTCATAAAAGCCCATTCTTTTGCATCCGTAACTCCGCTTTCTAAATAAAGCTCAAGTGGTACTCCTGAAGACCCTCCTGTAGTCACATGCTGGAATTGATTACGAGAATGACTTCTAGAACAAAGATCTTTAAGATTCTCGCGTACTATATCTCTCGTTAAGAATGGCAATTGTTCCAAATCTTTTAAGTCTTGAATATCCTTAGGCTTTAACCCTATTTCGTTAAAGACCCGCTCATAATATGGCACATTTTGATATGCATGGATTACCAATTTATTTAGTTGTTGAAGCTGATATTCTTCTAATTGGTCAGCACTCCAATATTGTGATTCTTTTAGAAAATCATATGTTCTTTTAAAAGTGAGGCTATTCTTGACTAAAATATTAAATGCTTTGAATATCATTGAATTCTTAATTATATTAATTCTGCTTAGCAATTAGATTTCCTCAATTTTATTTTACATTTTAATAGGTGTCTCTTTTTGAATTGATTCAATTAATTTTAAGGTTAAAAGTGTCGTCTTGATATTAGATTCAAGAGAGGGGGTCTCATTTTGTCTGAAATTTTCAAAAAACATTTCAAGTTCATTCTTATGCCCTTTTTCTGCAGCAAATCGTTTCACTATTCTCTTGTGTTTTCCACCTTGTATCATATTAAGCTCTCTAAAATCAGAAATTACTCCTGTCATTCCATCAGCAAAGAATTCCACTCTTTCCTTAGAGAAGGAACTATCGCCATGAGTTGTATAAATAATAGTACCAATTGATCCATCCAGGAAAGTTATTGTTACTATTACATTTTCACTATCTTCTGGAGTCTTGACTTGTGATCCGATCTTTTTGGCATATACTTCAGTAGGTGATGAACCTATAATATATTGCATGAAATCAATAAAATGACAGCACTCAGTAATAATGCGCCCTCCACCTTCGGCTTCATCATATATCCAGTGGTCTTTTGGAATGGATTCCGCATTGATACGATATGTGGCAACCATTGGCTGACTGCGGTTTTTGAAGAAATCGTTTAATTTCTTTCCGAATTCGGAATAGCGCCTGTTAAATCCGACCATCACTAGACCTTTGTATTCATGCCATGTCCGGGTTATTGCAAGCAATTCTTCTTCTTTTATTGCAAGAGGTTTTTCTACAAATACACTCTTATTATTTTTCAATGCCTCGATTACAAGTGGCGTATGCAGGCTATTGCGAGTTGCAATGATCACGCAATTGATTGTTGGATCTGACATTATCTTATTATAATCAGAAGTGCAGTACTCAAAACCGTACTTTTTTGCCGTAGATTCAGCACTTATTCCGCTTGCTGCTGCCAGACCTTTAAGTTCAATTCCTTTAATTTTGGCAAGATTGGGTAAAAGAGTGCTTGTTGCATAAATACCGGCGCCAATAACACCAACAACAGGCAAACCTCGGCTTTCATTATTATGTTTTGATTTTGTTTCATGTGGTGTAAGCATTATCTTATCATCAAGCTTTTTTTCTACATCATATTTAAGAACCATTCCAAGATATGGTTTTCTTGATTCAATGATTTCATAAGCTTCTGGTGCCTTATCAATAGTAAATTCATGAGAAATTATCTTCTCAAGAATGATTTTTTTCATTGAAAGTAGATCAACAAAAGCCTGCATATTCCTGTTCTCAGTCCAGCGAACATACGATGGAGGATAATCCTGACCAAATTCTTCATAATTGCGATCATATCTCCCCGGTCCATAAGACCTTGAAACACGCAACTCGATCTCTTTGTTGAAATATGGTTCTCTTGGAATATCCATACCCACTGCACCCACGATAACCACTTTTCCACGCCCTCTGGTAATATTTCCCGCAAATTCAACTGGATCATTTGACCTAGAAGCTGCTGTTATTATAACAGCATCTGCACCAATACCCCGCGAGAATTGAATAATTTTTTTCTCAATATTTGGAGAATTTCGTGAAGATGCGGCGTCAGCCCCCAATTCAAGCGCAAGATTTACCTTCGATTCATCAAGATCAACCCCAAAAACCCTACAGCCTGAAGCCTTGAGGATTTGTAAAGTAACAAGACCAATAAGTCCCAATCCAATGACAACAATATTTTCTGCAACCTTCACATCAGCATTTCGGATACCTTGCATAGCAATAGAACCTACTGTAGTAAAACATGCATCACAAAAATCCACATTATCCGGAAGTTTCACACAAAGATTTCGTGGAATAAAAACTACATCCGCATGATTTGCATACCCTGCACCAGCACACGCAACCCTGTCCCCTATCTTAATGTCGCAAATATCATTACTCACTGCGATCACATTTCCCGCACTGCTATATCCCAGTGGCTCTCTTTTATCCAGTCTTCCCATAGCCTGCTGGAATGCAGATAAAATTCCATCCTGTTTTGCCTTGTTAATGACCTTTTTTGCAAGATCAGGTCTTGCAAGTGCCTTCCCGATCAGTGATTTTTCAGCAAGATCCACAAGTCCGGATTCAGTTCCCGCACTGATCACGGAATAATGGTTTCTAACAAGGACTCCACTGCCTTTAAGAGTCGGTGTCGGAACTTCTTCAACTGTCAACTCTCCACTTTTAAGATTTAAAACAACCTGTTTCATGAAATAATCTCCATTTTATCAGAAAATTTTGATAACGAATAACTCAAACAATCAAGTACCTCAGACGTCATAAATAGATCTGGAAAATTATTATCCGGCTCAATCGTGGATGCATTTATCCCCATAATCGAAGAAAGAAAATTAAACACCCTTGGATTTACAGTCTTCAAAAACCGCCGTCTTGCAGTCTGCCTGTACATGCCGTAACCAAACCGATACATTCGATGCATGAACGGATATTCACCAATAAAAGCAGTTCTCATTGTAGAGAATACTGAGAATGGAAGATTATACAAAGATGCTCGCTCCCATCTATTGGCAACACTATCAATGTTAGCTTCAAGAACTTCCAATGCTTTCTTGGCATTGTATTCATATGCGGCATCCCATTTACTTCCATAAATGAATGACGAGATCGCAAATGCATAAGCTCCGCTCAAATAATAGGCAAACATCAACCCACTTTTTGACCAATCAAAACTTCCATTTTCATTTTGAACAGATGCTAGCCATTCAATTCCCTTCTTAAGATATGGATCTAGCCAGCCCACCTCAAGCACACCCTGGATTTTTATTAAATAATATATGGTAACTCCCTGATAGTGGATGCATGGGATCTGCAAATGATATTGATAATTGCCTTTTTCTTGAGATGTGTAGGGGAAAGCACCGTTTGGAAACTGGTAATCGCATATATGCCTTGCTGTTCTTTCTGCAGCTTCAAGGCACTCGTTATCCGAAAAAACTTTGCCGTATTTTGCAAGAAATGCAGCGCATGTGGCATCCACATTCAAATGGTCAGCCACATAAATGGAAGATTTCTTGAAAAAACCAGGTGAGACCTCATTTTGAAGCACAAAGTCCTTTGCCCTGTTGATAGAATTCTCTATCCCATTTTTCTTTAGTGCAACATATCCGTCGATCAGGGCTTCACCAACAATAGCCGTAATAAGAGCCGACGGCTGGTTGTATTTTACATGAACTTCATTCCATGAACCATCCGGATTTTGTTTTTGAACCAGGCGGTTTAAAATTTTCTCTATTATATCCATGTAATCTTTTCCATTGGCATCATTAACCCGCACCATTGCTTTGACACATTCAGCATTGACTCGATCTCTTGTAATATCATATACTGGATCAACAATATATGCAACCGAGTCTTTTATAACTAAATTCGGCATAATACCCTTTTCGATCACATGGGAGATTGTCCCATATATCCTCTTATTAAATTCCTTCATTCGGCAGCATCTCCAATAGTATCAATATATGTTTTCAATTTAGTTGCGATCTGTTTACGGTCATAATATAGTTTAACAAATTCTCTTCCCTTCTTGCCCATTTCAGACATTTTTTGAGGATTATTCAATAAATCCATGATAGTCTCAGCGATCGCATCCGGGGAATTATCCGCTATCACGCCGCCCCCGGACTTTTCCGCAAGATATCGTATCTCTCCATTCCCGCACCCAACAAAAGGTATTCTGCAAGCCATATATTCATAAGCTTTGGTTGGAACTGCATATTCAAGACTTGGAATTTTTTTCAATGCGGCGATACCTATCATTGATTCAGAGAACATAAGGGGAATGTTCTCCCTCGGTACAAGCCCCGTAAATTTGATGTTTTTTGACAAACCCTCTCTTTTTGCCAGTGCCTCCAATGGCGTTTTGATATCACCATCTCCCACAATTAAGAATTTTAGATCAACCTTTTTAATTATCGTTTTCATCGAAAGAATGACATTTTCTAAATCTTGCGCATGTCCAATATTTCCGGCATATATTATCTGTTTTTTCTTATTAACTTCAACTGGATAGAAGAACTCCGTATCAACGCCATTGGAAACAACTTTTATTTTTTTCTCATCGACTTTTTTGTAGGTATTTAGAATTCTCCTTCCCAGTTCCTGAGTGGTTACGCCTATCATATCTGCATTTGTGTAACATATCTGTTCATACCACCTGCTAATTCTTTCAAAAAAACTTCCTTTTTTCAAAAAACCAAGAGAAATAGACGCATCGATCCATAGGTCCCTTACATCCATGCACCATTTCTTTTTGAAAAACAGTTTAGAAATTAAACCACCAAAACCCGTAAAAATAGGGGGTGCAGAAGATATAACTACATCGAATTTTCGTGAATTAAAGACTATCCAGAATACCGTATGCAGAGGAAAAGACAGATAATATGCCATTCGGCTTACGAAATTTGGATTTTCTGATCCTGGCTGCCAAGATAAAAGATTTATAAGGTTTATTCCTTTTATCATTTTAAATTCTGAAAGCGACCACTTTCTCTGAAACGATCCTGGCGGGAAGCTTGGATATGGAGCAAGAATGGTAACTTCATCACCAAGTTTTTGGAGATGACTGGACATATCGAATATTCTCGATGCATTCCCTGATCTATCAGGAGGATAATGCTGGGAAATGATCAATAATCTTGTATTCTTGCTATTTTTTATATTCATTTAAACCAATATAAGTATATTAGTATCAATTCTAAGAAACGTTTTTGCCTCTACCGATTAAATTGAAATTAAAACCTGCAGCTTCCCATTGAGATTGATCTAAGATGTTCCTTGTGTCTAGGATATTTTTATTCCGTACCAAATTTTCTATTTTCGCTGGATCAATATGCTTGAATGCATCATGGTCAGTTATAACTACAATACAATCAGTATCCTTAACAGCAGTGTTTAAATCAGATAATGGATATTCAAATTTATGAACATGAGGGTCAAATATTTTAATACTGAATCCTTCTTTTTCAGCTAATTTTAATATTTTTAAAGCTGGAGTTTCCCTGCAATCATCCACATTCCCTTTGTAAGCAATGCCAAATACAGTGATCATCGGTTGATTCACTCCTTTTAACATTTCCTTTACTTTCGATATAACATAATTTGGCATTGAATCATTGATCTCTCGTGATAATGAGATAATTCTGCTTTTTGACGAATTTTCCCGCAAAAACCATGGATCAATGGCAATACAATGTCCTCCAACCCCTGGACCTGGTTTTAATATATTAACACGTGGATGTTTATTTGCAAGTTCAATAGCTTTCCATACATCAATTCCACATTCGTCCGCAATTTGCGCAAATTCATTAGCAAGAGCAATATTTATATCTCGGTATGTATTTTCCATAAGTTTACATATCTCAGCCGTTCTGATATCAGTCAGATGGAAATTTCCCTTTACATAACACGAATATAATTCTTTTGCAAATTCAACTGATCTATTATTTAATCCCCCAATAATTCTATCATTATGGATCATTTCATAAATAGTATTTCCTGGAATTGCTCTTTCTGGACAATGGACAATATCAAAATCTAAGTTAACTTTTAAACCTGATTTTTCCAAAATAGGAACCACAACTTTTTCTGAAGTCGCCGGCGGTATTGTAGATTCAACTATGACAAAATTACCTTTCTTTAAAAAAGGATAAATCATATTTGCAGCAGATTTCACATATTTCAAATCAGCCAGCTTTGCCTCATTATCAAGAGGAGTTGGGACTGCTATTAGAAATACATCCGCGTTTTCCACCTTCGTACTAGCATAAAAATTATTAGAATCAAATGCTTTCTTAAATAATTCTTCCAGACCTTCTTCTTTAAAAGGAACTTTTCTTTTATTTATTGTCTCTACAATTTGTTCATTTATATCCACACCAATGACTTTATTACCATTTAATGCAAACAATAATGATGTGGGTAAACCGATATATCCAAGACCAAGAACACAAATTTTTTTCATATATTCACCTCAAAACTTCACTCATTACCCTTAAATTATTTAAATAGGTAGTAAACAATCTTTGCATATTCATCCATAACTGCATGTATTTTCCTCTCATCTCTCCACCATTTTTCCGGCTTAAACCAACTATTATCTACTGGGCCATATAATAGCGAAATGTTATCATTCTTAAAAACTCTTCCAAAGAGCCATGCTGTCCTTCGCATATGATATGGCGAGCTTACTACTATTGCAGAAGTAAAGTTATTCTTCAACATTATATCTCTTGCAAATTGTGCATCTTCATAAGTAGTATTGCTTTTATCCGCCATGAAAATATCTTCATAAGGAACACCTAATTCCATAGCTTCTTCTTTTTCTAATTCTGCCATGGTTATGTTCTTTAAATGTGGGATATTAAACAGACCTCCTGTTACAATAATTTTATTAGAATAATTTGTTTTATAAAGATTAACTCCATAGGGTACCCTTTCACTGTCTCCGCCCAGTATTATTATAACATCAGAGTGTTGTAGATTTGTTTTTACTATAAGAAAAGATGCAATGCCGGGAAGCAGATAGTAATATATGAATATAGTTAAACTAAAAATAAATAGTACGACTGGTATTATTAGCTTTCTGTTTTTTTTATTTAATAACAATTTATCACCGATTATTACAGAGAAAACGCCGATAATCGCCTACCATTTACATCATTAAAGCATTGTCAATTGACAAGTCTTTATAAAGATGCATAGTTGTAGACTATATCTACTTTACCACCTGCACATTATAACATAATAAAACTCTTTCATACTCATATACTCTTATTTTCTATTCTAACTTTTCCGTATCTTCTTAACGATTCTTCCTATTTTTTCTGCCGCTGTCCCATCCCCGAAGGGATTTTTCCAACCTTCATCCTTCAAGAACATACTCCTTGCACTTTCCACGATCTTGTCTGATTCAGTCCCCGCAAGCACATTCGATCCCACCTCAACAGTTTCAGGTCTCTCGGTATTGTCTCTCAGCGTAACGCATGGGACTCCAAGAATACACGCCTCCTCCTGCACACCGCCCGAATCCGTAAGCACAAGCTGTGCACCCGCTTCAAGTTTGAGAAAATTGAGATAATCAAGCGGTTCGATGAGTTTTATACTGCTGTTCATATTGAACCCGAACTTCTCCATCATTTTCCTTGATCTTGGATGTATGGGATATACTGCAGGCAAATCGAGTTCTTTTGAGACCATGTCGATCCCCTTTAAAATATTCCTGAACCGTTCAGGATCATCCACGTTTTCCTCACGATGAGCTGTGACAAGTATATACTCTTTTTCCTTAAATCCCATCTTTTTGAGAACATCACTTTTTGCCAGCTTGAGGTTCTGGGATACCGCATCAACAATCGTATTCCCGGTAACGAAGATCTTATCATCATCAATTCCTTCTCTCAAAAGCATTTCCCTTGATCTTTCAGTAGGCGCGAAAAGATAATCAGAAGAGTGGTCAGCCAGCACCCTGTTGATCTCCTCCGGCATCCTTCTATCGAAGCTTCGTAAACCTGCCTCCACATGCCCAACCTTTATGTGAAGCTTCGATGCAGCAAGCGCCCCAGCGAGCACCGTATTCGTATCCCCCTGAACAAGAACAACATCCGGTTTTTCTTCCAGAAGAACTGTCTCTATTCCCGCAAGCATCTTCCCGGTCTGCTCCCCGTGCATACCCGACCCCGCATCCAGGTTATACTTAGCCTCTGGAAGTCCCAATTGCTCGAAAAATACCTTATCCATAGTATAAGAATAATGTTGCCCTGTATGAAGAATGAAGTAAGCCATGCCCTGCCTCTGGCATTCTCGTATCACGGGGCTCATTTTTATGATTTCAGGGCGTGTACCCAAGACTATGGCGATCATTGTATATCTTAAGATTTATATGTTTTCCAGACGAAGATGAATTAATGATAATTCTTTTTACTACTTGATGAACGATATTTATTTAATATACTAATATATCTTACCGTTCTATATAGGTTGTGGTTAATAAAAAATTTTATGGCAATTATAATTAAATATACGTCGGGAGGTGGTGGGGTATTTGAGTGAATGAGGGAGTTTTAAATGTATTCAGTGTCCAATTTATCTTAGAGGTCTTGTCCATATACAAAAGTTGCTTGGTAATGATTCTGTTATGGAAACATATTATCACTAAAATTTGGAATTTTTTTTTTTGACCATAACATTATTTGAAATATGTATAATTTGGCTCAATTTCTGACATTCTCCGAAGAGAAAACTTATTATTTCAAGAATGTTATGTTACCTATCATAAAATATTGTTCACCACAATTAAAATTATGAGTTCAGAAAAAATTTTATTTTAATAAAGAAGTGCCTTAATAAAATAAAATAAAGATTAAGACAATTAAAGTCTACGAAGACGATATATATTAATTTAATCATTTACCCAATGACTAAAATACTAAATCTAATCCTCCTGAATGATTGGGAACCTAAAAAGTTCCTCCGAATAATGGCAGCCATCCATATAGCAATGCTTGGAGCTATTGGTCTTGATTATATAGGTATAGAATTGCCAATTTTAAGGCAGGTTATTGGTTTCGTTTATCTCACCTTTGTCCCGGGGATTATTATTCTCAAACTTTTAAAGATTCACAGATTGGGACTTGCGGAAACTGTTCTATTATCAATAGGTCTTAGTATATCGTTTTTGATGTTTAGCGGATTTTTTCTTAATACAATACTATCATTTTTAAAGGTTGAATCACCTCTTTCATTCTGGCATGTCATTATCTTCATAACAGCTCTTGTAACCCTATTATGTATTCTGAGCTACAAAACAGATAAGTTTTATCAAAAAGAACCAACTCAATTCAAAATCACTCGTTCAGTTGCTTATTTGATATTGCTACCAGCTTTGAGCATTGTAGGCACTTACCTTGTAAATTTTCAAAAAAATAATATCGTGCTCATGGTATTGATTGTATTAATAACCCTGATCCCTGTTTTGGTTATTTTAGGAAAAATTCCTTCTGAACAATATCCTCTGGCAGTGTTTGTAATTGCAGTATCACTGTTGCTAAGCTATTCGCTTATATCTACTTTTCTAACAGGGCAAGATATTCAATATGAATACTATTTTCACAAACTGGTTATCAATGGTGCTTTCTGGAACTCAGAAATTAAGGCTAACCTAAATGCTATGCTCACTATAGTAATTCTTCCTGCAATATATTCTTATTTCATGAATATGGATGGGGCATGGGTTTTTAAAATTGTTTATCCAATCATTTTCTCCTTGGTGCCAGTAGGATTGTATTATATTTACAGGCGTCAGATTATAAGTGATAAAATTGCATTTTTTTCCGTGTTCTTTTTTATGTCCTTTATAACTTTTTTCACAGAAATGCTTGGTTTAGCAAGACAACAAATTGCTGAGCTTTTCTTTGTATTGCTCTTTTTCCTGACAGTTAATGACACTCTGAATAAAAATACTCGGAATATTTTACTTCTTATTTTTGGAGCATCTTTGGTAACTTCACACTATGGGCTTTCATATATATATATGGGTTTAATAATTTTTATATATCTATTTTCTATAGATTGGGTTAGAATCTTAAAAATCCAAAGGTTGAGGCTGCCTGACTTCAATCTAAGTAAATCAACTCTAAAATATTTTGTTGGATTTTATATAGTTTTTATATTATTGTGGTATATTAATTTTTCTGGGGGATCAGTTTTTGGAAGCATGGTGCATATTGTTGATCATATTTATGTCAGTATATATACTGATTTTTTTAATCCTCAAAGTAGAGATGATGAAATTCTGATGGCAATTGGTTTGACTGACCCTATATTTCATTCATTAGGACGTGAAGTATATAGAGATCTGCAATTTATAACACAAATTTTTATTATTATTGGAGTTATTAAATTAGTTATAGAACAAAAAATTTATAAGATCAAAGCTGAATATTTTTATTTGTTTCTAGCGAGCTTTGTATTGTTATTATTATCGATAATACTTCCTGATTTTGCATCAAGAATCAATATTACAAGAATATATCATATTACCCTTTTTGCACTTTCTCCTCTTTTCGTTATAGGTGGATTTTTTGTTATAGAGAAATCAATGAAGTTTTTCAAGATGAAAAATGAAATTAATAGAATATACACAATTTTAATTATAGGGGTAATGATTCCTTATTTTCTTTTTAATACTGGTCTTGTTTATGAAATGACAAACGATGTTCCTAATTCATTATTATTGGGTTCGGAAAGGATGAGAAATGATAATAATCTAAAAGTTAATTATTATACTTTGTATATCCCGGAACAAGACGTTTATAGCGCCAGATGGTACTCTAAAATTAAAAATGCGGATAAAAAAATAATAGCGGACAGAAATTCACGAGATACAGTTTTAATTAGCTATGGTATGGTCCAAGCTATAGATATATCTACATATATAAAAGTACCTGAAAATAGCTTTCAGGAAATACCTCGTAATTATTATTTGTACCTGAGAAAATTAAATGTATGTGATGATACAATTGTAAGTGTTGGAAATCAAAAAAAAGCTAATACATATATAATTTCACCATTTATCATCGATTCAGCGAAAGTTTACTCAAATGGCTGCGGAGAAATTTATGAAAAATAGAAAATTCTAGTTATTATTTGATTAATAGCGATGATTCAGATAGCCCTTATTGTTAGCATTTCTTAATCGAATTCCATCCTTATATCCTTGAATTCTCCCGGTAATCATGTTTTTACTGGACTGTATGTATTTTACTGGATGCATCTTAAACATTAAAAGTGAAAATGTTATATATATAGTACTATATATATAATTTTTTAAATTCTCATAAAGGATTTTTTCTAGAGGCAGCTCATATCCAAAATTTTTTAAAGTAAAATATAGTTGTTTTTGTGCCTTATGATACCAGATGCTTGAGCGTGACGGACCATCTGAGTGGTAATGATATACAATTGCATCATATTCATATTCAATTTTATATCCAGCTTTTGCGATCCTAACGCATACATCGGTTTCGTCAAACCAATAGTTATAATATTCATCGAAACCCCCGATTTCTTCAAGGACATTTCTTCTAAATGAAGTATTACAACCGCAAGTAGTATTGAACCATGTATATCCAGAATGGACTGTTTTCTTTTCTCTCTTCAGGATGCCAAACTTATTGACTTTTTTGCAATATTCATCTATTTTTCCGTTTTTTCCATATATTGTTCCTCCTACACCCCCAACTTTTTTGTCTTTATATTTTTTTACATGATTCTTTATCCAATTTTCATCTGCAATCGCATCGTCATCAATAAATGCAATAATTTCACCTTTTGCCTCTTTTATCCCTAGATTTCTCGCTGCAGAAAGCCCACCTTTATTTTTTTGTTGAATGATTTTAAAAGGATATTTTCTTAATAAATTTTCAGTTCTATCTGTTGAAGGACCGTTTACTATGATAGCCTCAAATTTATCATAGGTTTGATCAAAAATAGAATCAAGGCATTTTTTTAAAAAATCTGCTCTATTATATGTGCAAATGATAACTGTTACTAAAGGATTATCATCAAATGTTTCATTATTACTTTGGACCATATCTTTCTCCAATATTTAGGGCATTTTATATAGACTTTGATCTTTATATACACTATGCAATATATTTTTATACTAAGAGATACAATTTTGTCTAAATATCGCATGGATTTTTCAAAAATTAAATCCTGAATTAGTAGCTATAATATTTCCATTATATTAAACCCTTGTACATTATGGAATAATAATAGGTAGTATAAATGAAAATATTAATTTATGCATCAAATACACTTTTTGAAGGTGAACGTGGTGATAGTACTCACGTAAGAGAATTAGTACAAAATTTATCAGATTTTGGCCACAAAGTAATAGTTATAGCTAGCCAAACTCATAGAAACCTTAATTATGATACTTTTAATTTGTATCGCATAAGATATTATAATAATAACTTGATTCCCAGAGTATTCATTTCAATTTATGCATTCCTCATTGGATTATTTGTGCTCATAAAACAAAAACCTGATATTATATATAAACGTCAAAGCTCTATTGGAGATGATATCATTATCGCCAAATTAGCCAGATGCCCGGTGGTTACTGAAGTCAATGGTCCAATATCTAATGAACATCGATCAAATAAAACAGTAATACATACAGTTATAGAAAATATATTAATATATATTAGCAAACAATCTATTTTGAACAGCGATCATATAGTTGCGGTCACTTCGAATCTTAAAAATCTTATTCAAAATGAGTTAAATATATCTGCAAAAAAAATCACTGTAATTCCAAATGGCGCAAATGTCAAACTCTTTCAACCATCAGAAAAAAAACTTTCATTTCAGGTATTGGACTTGCCTTCCAACTTTAAATATATATGTTTCGTTGGCAACCTGGCCCCCTATCAGGGTATCGAATACTTGATCCTGGCTGCTCCCTTAATCTTATCGAACTGTCCTGATGCGCGCTTTTTGATCGTTGGTGAAGGGAGTGCAAAAAATGAATGGATGAAGATCGCACAGGAAATAGGGGTGTATGACAAATTCATTTTTAAAGGTGGTGTCCCTTTTGAGCAGGTTCCCTTATATATCAACGCCAGTGATGTATGCGTTGCCCCATTCAAAATATATAGAAATGTTAAAATTGGTCTATCGCCCTTGAAATTATATGAATACCTGGCATGTGGAAAACCAGTAGTATCTTCCAGGATCCCAAATATAGAATTTATAGAGGAACAAAATGCTGGATTTCTGGTGGAACCAGAAAATCCGGAAGAATTGGGAAAAGCAATTATCAAAATCATGAAGGATGAGAATTTAAGGAACCTGATGGGAAAAAACGGAAGAGATTTTGTGGTAAAATACAATAGCTGGGAAGCCAATGCAAGAAAGGTTGAAGAACTTTGTGAGAAAGTCATTGAAGAATATAAAAAATCTGTGTGAAATTAATTATGAATGAGCCTAAAAAATTCGCATTCGATGTTAGCATAACGTTCATATCATCCCTGATCAACATGTTTCTTGGCTTCATTATAACAGTCCTCCTTGGAAGGTATCTTGGAGCAGGAGATATTGGACTGTACCGCATGGCTTTAACTATTCAAGGGATTGTGATGCTTTTTGCAGGTATTGGGCTTCCCTCTGCAATGTTAAAGTATGTTGCCGAGTATAGGAATGACAGACATAAAACTAATATGATAATGTCTTCAGGTATTATTACCACTATTTTGTTGGGGATTTTCTTCAGTATTTTGTTATATTTTTCATCTGGTATATTTGAAAATTATTTCAAAATGCCCGGTCTATCAAGTTTATTGAAACTCTTATCTCCGGTTTTTCCTTTTGCTCTTGTTGGTGCTGTTCAACTGGGACTGCTAAATGGGCTAAGGGAAATGAAAAAATATGCCAAATCCTTGATTGTCCAGAGTATCCTGGTCATGGTCATATCTGTACCTTTGATATATTGGGGATTTGGTGCTGCAGGAGCTGTTATTGGTGTTGTCCTATCTTCTATAGGAATGAATATTTATCTCACACAGGTCACGAATGCTTATTTTAACATTACTTTTGATGAATATGCCCGGACTACAAAGAAGATGCTGCAATTTGGTGCAAAAGTATTTGCTGCAGGTTCGATAAATCTAATTAACAACCGTATAGATATTATTATAATTGGAGTCTATTTAACATCTATTGATATAGGATATTATACCGTTGCAATATCTCTAAGCAGTTTTTTTTGGTTGATACCCTTATCAGTTCAGAAAATTGCAGGTCCTGCTACATCAACGTACTGGAAAGAAAACAATCACATTGCATTAAATAACATGATTGATAAAAGTATGAAATATTGCACCATAGTTTTGGTATTGATTGGACTTGGACTTGGTTTTTTTGCACAGTATATTATTACAGTTATATTCCAAAAAGAAGATTTTGTTTCATCTGTTTTGCCTTTACAGATACTACTTATAGGAACTGTGATTAGAGGAAGTATTGCCCAACCAATAGGAGGATCACTTAGCGGAATAGGCAGACCAGGTGTAGATCTTCTAACAGTCGCTGTTATAGCAATAATAAATATAACAATGGATATCATATTAGTACCAAAAATTGGTATTATTGGAGCGGCTATCGCAACGACGATATCTTTGTCTTCAGGGAGTTTTGTAACTTTATATTATGTTAGAAAGTTTGTATCTATAAAAATCGATTTTTATTGGTTCTTAAAAATAATGGCCGTTGTTCTTATTGCAATAATTCTATTTAAATTCGGTGTAATTTTTATTGATCCATTTTTACTTGGAGGAGCAATATTGATAAGCTATACAATATTGATATACCATTTTTTCATCACAAAAGAAGATATAAATCTTCTTAGATCATTATTTTATTCATTAATTTATCGGAGATAATTTTAATATGCCAGGACTTATAGGGATCGTATCAGAAAAAGTGTTAGATGAAAAACTCTTGGATCGAATGATCAATTCATTAAAACATGAAGAGTTCCATCGAGTAGATAAATATTTCAGCCAGCATTTCGCATGTGGAAGAATTCATCTGGGTATTTTTAATCCAGAAACAGTGCCAATTTTTAATCAGGATAGATCACTCTGTATTCTCTTAGATGGTAAGATTTACGACTATAAAGAGAAATTGAAGGAACTGAAGAAAAAAGGTTATAAATTCAATTATGAAAACGATCCTGAATTTTGTTTACATTCCTATGAGGAATTTGGCAAAGATTTCATCAAAACATTAAATGGCAATTTTGTTTTATTAATTTATGACTTTAAAAGAAAAAAAGTTATAATAGCAAATGATAGATTTGGATTCAGGGTTCATTACTATGCTTTAAACAATGGAAAATTATTATTTGTTCCAGAAGCAAAAGCGATTCTTCAAGACGAAACTTTTAGAAAGGAATTAAATGACGAAGCGGTTGCAGAATATTTCGCTTTCGGAGAATTTTGGGGTGATAAAACCTTATTTAATGGAATTCAAGTTTTAATTCCAGCATCAATTCTCACTTATGATGGTAGTAATTTATCAATAGAAAAATATTGGGAACTTAAATACGAACCAAATTATAATAAATCTGAAAATGAATTTGTAGATGAATTGGTCAAAACCTTTACCAAAGCAGTAAGAATACGAATGGAAGATAACTTTCGCTATGGAATTGAATTAAGTGGAGGATTAGATTCGAGGGCTGTTTTGGCAGGTATTCCTCAAGAAAAAAGAAAGGATATAATCGCATGTACTTTTGGACAAAAGGATTGTGATGAAATAAAGATTGCAGAAAAAGTTTCCAAAATAACGGGAATAAAAGAGCATGTTGTTTTTGAGATAACACCTGAACTCTTAATGGATAATACAGAAAGTGAAGTCCAGTTAACAGATGGAAGAAATACTATAGGTGTAAGTTATACATATCCCATACTCAAAGCGTTCAGAGAAAAAGTTGATGTAATGTTTGATGGGTTTGCAATGGACTTAACACTTGGAGGAAGTTTTTTGAATAAGGATAAGATAAATTGCACCTCTAAGAGTTTATTATTTGATATTTTATCTAAAAAGAGGCTTTTTCAGGATAGAGATCTTTGTAAGATCTTTACCACAACTTATTATAATAATGTAAAAGAGTGGCCAGCAAAATCATTTATCTATGAATTCAACAGAATTATATCTGAGCATCCTGGGAATAAATCTGATGAATTTGCCATGATTACTCATGTAGCATGGATGAACATAGGTGATATCACTGTTAGAGATTTATTAGAAATATCTCATCCACCATCTGATAATGATTTTATTGATCTCATACTTACAATTCCACCGGAGTGGAGATTAAATCATCACATTTACCGTAAATTCCTGATAAAATTATCACCAGAATTAGCTAGAATACTCTATAACCAAACAATGGTAAGGGCAGATGCACCTTTATTTTTTTGGAGATTGGGGAGACATTATTTAAATTATAAGGATTCATTCAAACAAAATGTCCGTAGAATTTCAAAAGGGGGGATTGATTTACCAGATAGACGACGTTATGTTAATTATGATGAGTGGTTCCGCACAAATGAAAAATGGCAGGAATTCTTTAGTGAATTATTGTTAAAAGAAAATGATAAATCTGAAAAATTCTTTAATTTAAAACACATTGAAAAATTACTTCAGGAGCAAAGAGAAGGAAAAAAGAATAATTATGCCAAATTAAAATATATTGCATCTTTTAAAATATTTTTAAGATTGTTTTTCTAGAGGCTACTTATTCTCCATAGCATTTAATTCTAAGAAGCACATGTATATGCATAAATATTTAAACTTAAACTAGATATGATTATTAGGAAAGATAAAGCAAGATAATAGTGTTTAACTGATAGGATTAAATAAAATATAGGGGGTTAATGAATTGTTTTTTCCGAAAACCAATCGTATGGCTTCCAATTATCTCCAAGAGAAGTGATAAAATGAGATCATATCATATTTTTTATAGGAATCTTCTCATAATAACTTTTGTAGTTACATTAGTACTATTGGGAGCTGTGAATGCTGCTGTGCCAATAGATACAATTCCATTTGATAGCAATAATAATTTTTCAAATGGAGGGTTTGAAACTGGGAATTTTTCTGGGTGGGAAGTTTGGGGAGATCCAAATAACTGTTCCGAAGATACGATATGCCAGCCTGCATGGTGTGATGTGTTGACAAATGCAACTTGCATTGTTCGATCGATGTCTGTTGAGATCACAAATGATTCTTTTACAGATAATTATTCAGCTGTTTTAGGGCATTATAATAAAGATCCATACACATATCTACATTCAAAAATAGATTTGAGACAAAATTTGAACTTGACAACGGAAAACACAGCCCTTTCCCTTTACACAAAAGTATTTTCCCAAAATATTGGTGTAAATAAAAGTGTTTATGATTATTTCATAATTGTTGATGATGGAACAGAACATATCATATGGTCACTATCAGATACAAATACTTCTGCAGCTCCCCTGAACAATTGGACATTATTAACATTTAATTTGTCTGAATATTCAGGAAAAAACATCACGTTAATTTTTAGGTTCATGCAAGATTTTTGCTGTGGTAATGGAAGACAGTGGGATCTTATTTGGTCCGGAACAAGCTTATTGTATCTGGATGATATTGAAATAAATACCGCAACTTCATCCGGTGGAGTACATAATATCAACAAAAGTACTGATTATCTTACTATCCAGGCTGCGATCGATAACGCCAGTTCAGGTGATGAGATACATGTTAATAGCGGCATATATTATGAAAATGTGAATGTAAACAAGCAATTATTCCTTAAAGGCATTAATACCGGCGCAGGTAACCCTGTTGTAGATGCTCGAGGAAGTGGAAATGTTATAACCTTGAGTGCAGGGAATATCACTCTCGAACGATTTGAAGTTGAAGGGAGTAGTTGGCTGGATGCCGGGATTTTAATAATTTCGAATGATAATTTTATTACAAATAATAACGTTTCTAATAACTACAAGGGCATTTCTCTAGATGAATCCAGCCACAGCAACACCCTTATTGGCAACAATGTTTCAAATAACGGAATATTTGGGATTTTTCTGGGTAATTCCAGAAATAACACCCTGAAAGATAACTATATTTCTGAATCCATTAGTTATGGTTTATATCTGGGGGATTCCTCCGACAACACAATCGATAGCAACTATATTTTAAATAATTATTGGACCGGTGTTTATTTGGATTCTTCCAGCAGTAACAATATTTTAAATGGCAACAATGTTTCGAACAATACCGGGGACGGCATTACTCTCTGGGATTCTAACAGTAACAACATGTTAAATGGCAACAATGTTTCGAACAATAATGGGGATGGCATTTCTATTTTGGGTTCAATTAACAATATATTGATGGCAAACAATGTTTTGAACAATAATGGATTTGGCATTTCTCTTTGGGGTTCAAGCAACATCACTTTGACTCGTAATAATGTTCTAAACAACAACCGAGCAGGGATTTATTTACGAGGATCGTTAAGTAACACCCTTAACAACAACAATGTTTTTGAAAATGATAATACAGGTATTTCTCTTGGGACTGCTTCCGATAGTAACACATTGAGCAACAACTATGTTTTGAACAACACCGGGGATGGCATTTCTATCTGGTATTATAGCGACAAAAATACTATAAACGATAACATTGTTTCAAATAATTTGAATGATGGCATTTCTCTTGTGGACTATAGCAATAACAATATTATTTACAATAACTTTTTCAACAATGTAAATAATTATAAAATATTAACCTCGTTAAACAAATGGAATATTTCTAAAATAAATAATACAAATATTGTCCTGGGCCCCTATATGGGTGGGAACATTTGGGCAAATCCAAACGGCACCGGCTTTAGCCAGACCTGCGAAGATAATGATGGAGATGAGATATGCGATTCAACTTTTATGTTTGATAATAATAGCGACTATCTTCCGCTTTCATATTTTATAAATCAAGCTCTGTCTCCCTCTTTTTCTGCTTCTCCGTCCATTGTTTTACCAGACCAGCTTTTCAATATTTAATTAATCATCAATAACAATCACTTTGAGACAATTAATGATGTTAAGGCTTCGCTTTTAATAGGAACCTTAGAAGGTAATGCATCAGCTACTATGATTTCAGGCCCTGTTCCTGGTTCTGCAAATATTTTTGGGAGAGGCTCTCAAGTATACACTTGGACCTATAGAGCCGCCGGAATAGGGAAAATAGAATTGAGTGGGTCTGCAAGTGGTATAGATGTGGTATCAGGTAGAACGGTAACTTCTATAATTCATAAAAATGTATCTGTAGCATTGCGTGAAGGTGGTGTCAGCATATCAGTTTTACCCAGGTCAAATACTATATTGAATGGCATTTCTAATATCCTAAATATCGAAGCCAAAAATACCCAGAATGTCGATGATGTTTTCAAGATCCAGATCAATGTTAGTGAACTTCCATTATCATATCAGGCGGATCCTGGTTGGTTCAATTGGACAGAACAGATCGTATTTCTAAGAGCTGGCCAGGAAATAATTGCACCCATAAATATCACAATACCTGACACGATATCAGGAACAAAGATGTTTCATGCAAAAGTGAGCCAGGAAACATCAGGGATTTATGCTTATGATACAGGATATCTGAAAATAATACCTTTGCGTGAAGGTGGTGTCAGCATATCAGTTTTACCAAGGACAAATACTATTTTGAATGGCACTTCAATTATCCTGGATATCAATGCTAAGAATACCCAGAATGTCGATGATGTTTTCAAGATCCTGATCAATGCTAGTGAACTTCCATTATCATATCAGGCGGACCCTGGATGGTTCAATTGGACAGAACAGATCGTATATCTAAGAGCTGGCCAGGAAATAATTGCACCCATAAATATCACAATACCAGATACGGTATCGGGAACAAAGATGTTTCGTGCAAAAGTGAGCCAGGAAACATCCGGGATTTATGCTTATGATACTGGATATCTAAAAATAATATGAGGTGAAAATTTGACCAATACAAGAAAAATAATCCTTGGAATATTTTCATTGCTGCTTCTAACAAATATATCTTTTGGGGCAGTAGAATTGAATTTGACACCTGTGAATGGAGTGAAACTACCACCCTACAAGTAGGGTGGCTTCCCGCTGCATCGGCTCTCTGCTTGAGAGTCCTTGACGGGCGTTAATTCCGGTAGTACCTACCGTACTCTTGATTGATGGTCTATTCTCGATTATT
>Ga0209540_10000597_pt1 | contig 32775 bp, 24 predicted proteins | sample BarGraIncu01121A_FD_184501 | JGI IMG/M metagenome (GOLD analysis project Ga0209540, IMG submission 184501) | Arctic peat soil microbial communities from Barrow, Alaska - Barrow Graham LP Incubations 011-21A (SPAdes) (version 2) | ecosystem: Environmental > Terrestrial > Soil > Wetlands > Peat... | reverse complement strand
GTTGTTTCCCGACGAGGCTTTCAAAATCACCTGCACCAGCGCGGACAAGCGCGGACGGTTCACGCAATTTTACAGCACGGAAATCACGCCCAAAACGTGGGAAAAGGAATTGTCGCACGCCCGGACATTTTGTTTTTTCGAGGAAATCGAATACCTCATCAAAAACGGCCTCATCAAGGGCGGCAGTCTGGAGAATGCCGTGGTCATCCGCGACGACGCGGTGCTCACGACCGAGCCGCTGCGTTATCCCGAAGAATTCGTGCGGCACAAGATGCTCGACATCGTGGGCGACCTGTCGCTGCTCGGCCGGCCGATTCACGGGCATCTGATTGCCGTGAAGCCGAGTCACGCGGCCAATTGCGAAATGGTCCGGCACATCCTCGCGCAAATGCAAAAGCCATTGCGCGCCGCGCAGACGTTCGCGCCGCCGCCCGCAAAAACAGCCGGCGAAGCAGCCTCCGAGACGATGGAAAATCAGGGGGGCGTGATGAATGTTGAAGAAATCATGAAGTTATTGCCGCATCGCTATCCATTTTTGATGGTGGACCGGATTCTGAAAGTTGAAGAGAATAAAATTGTCGGCCTCAAAAACGTCACGGTGAACGAGCCGTATTTTCAGGGACATTTTCCCGGGCATCCCATCATGCCGGGCGTGCTTCAGTTGGAGGCCATCGCGCAGGTCGCCGGTCTTTTGATGATGAAACACGCCGAGACCGGACGCCAGCTCGCTTATTTCATGTCCGCCGAAAAAGTGAAGTGGCGCAAGCCGGTCGTGCCCGGCGATGCGCTCCTCATCGAAATCGAACTGATGAAAACGCGCGGAAAAATCTGCAAATCCAAAGGCGTCTGCAAGGTGCGCGGGGAGATCGTCAGCGAGGCGGAAGTCACTTTCATGCTCCTCGACGCCGAATGAATTTATGATTTACGATTTGCGATTTACGCGGCCGTTGTGATATCTGCGGTGAAATGGGTAGGGCGGCGCTGCTGCGCCGCCGGGTATGATGGCCGCGCAGCTCCGATAGATCGCGAGCAGGCAGCACGGCCCTACCGTTTGGAATAGGTGCCGATTATTATCGGGAAATGCTATAAATCGTAAATCAAAAATCGCAAATCGCATGGTTCATCACACAGCAATTATTCATCCGAAGGCAAAAATTGGCCCGCAGTGTGAAATTGGTCCTTACTGCGTCATCGGCGAAAACGTGGCGCTCGGCGACGGCTGCAAACTGCATTCACACGTCGTCATTGACGGTTACACGAAATTGGGCCGGGAAAACGAAATTTTCCCGTTCGCCAGCATCGGGTTGAAAACGCAGGACTTGAAATGGAAGGGCGGCGTCACCCACACGGAAATTGGCGACGGCAACACGTTTCGTGAATACGTCACCATTCACAGCGCGACCGGCGACGGCGAAGTCACGCGCGTCGGTTCGCATAATTATATTCTCGCCTATTGTCACATCGCGCACAACGTCACCCTGGGCAGCCACGTCATCATGTCCAACGTGGCGACGCTGGGGGGACACGTGACCGTCGAGGATCATGCGGTCATCGGCGGGCTGGCGGCGGTGCATCAATTTTGCCGCGTCGGGAAAATGTCCATGATTGGCGGCTGCTCGAAAATCGTGCAGGACGTGCCGCCGTTCATGATCGTGGACGGCAACCCCGGCGAAACACGCACCATCAACAAGGTCGGCCTTGAACGCCACGGCCTTTCCGAGGAGGCGCAGAATGCGCTGCGCCACGCTTACAAAATTCTGTTTCGCGAAGGACTCACGATTCCCAACGCGCTGGCGAAGATCGAACAGGAATTGCCGAAGCTTCCGGAGATGCAATACCTGGTCAACTTTGTCCGCACCAGCGAGCGCGGCATCAGCAAGTAAGCCGCAGGACAGGCGTCTCTGTGCTGGTAGGGCGGTGCTGCCGCGCCGCCTTGACCCAGCCTTTAGACCCACGGGAAGAATGGGCCGCGGGGCACCGCAGCCCTACCAAATTTCACGCATAGCGTGAGCGGAGATTCCACTCGTTCAACAAATCACGCGGGATTTCCGATAGAAACCGCGACGGTTGTTGCATGGCATCAATGCCGGTGCTGCCGTAACCGGCGCGCATCAGCGGGTGACAGAGGTAAAGCTCGTTCTTCGCGCGGGTGATGGCCACGTAAAACAGCCGCCGTTCCTCCTCCTCGCCTTCATCGGCCTCCATCGAACGCGCGGACGGGAACAACCCGTCACACAACATGATGACAAACACGACATCGAACTCCAGGCCCTTCGCCTGATGAATCGTCGAAAGCCGGATTTGCTCGGCGTCGCGGTTCGCCGCGTCGCCATCCTCGGCTTCGACGTTGGTGAGCAGGGCGAGCTGGGTTAGGAAATCCTCGACCGAGCCGAATTGATACGCGAACACAGCGAGTTGTTCGAGGTCTTCCAGCCGGTTGCGGTAGTTGGCGTAGTTTTCCTTGAGATAATCGTCGTAGCCCGCGTCCATCACCAGCCGCAGCATTTTCGCGGCGCTCTGGCGGACGATTTCGTCTTCGAGTTGGGAAATGGTCTCGACGAATTGTTTCCAGGCCGTCGCCGCTTTGGGGGGAACGGCCTTCGCGCAAGACTGTAACGCGGTTGCCAAAGCCTGACGCGCGCCCCTCACCCCGTCCCTTTCCCCGCTCGGCGGGGAGAGGGTGGCCGAAGGCCGGGTGAGGGGAATGAGTGAATTCAGCTGGCTGGCAAATTGATTCCAGATTTTTCCCGCCCCCTTCGCGCCGATTCCCGGCAACAACAGCGCGATGCGTTTGAAAGCGAGTTCGTCCTGCGGATTGGCGACCAGCTTGAGATACGCGGTGGCGTCCTTGATGTGCGCCTGCTCGAAGAACCGGATGCCGCTGGTGATGGAGAAGGGGATGTTGCGCTTCGTCAGCTCGAGCTGCAGTTCGAGCGCGTGGAAATGCGAGCGATAAAGCACGGCGACCTGGTTCAGGTCCACGCCTTCCTCGGGCAGTTCCGCCACGCGCTGCGCGATAAACGCGGCCTGCTGCGCGGCATCGGCACATGTGACGAGTGCAGGCTTCAGCCCGGACTTACGTGCGGGCGTGAGAATTTTGGTGAACTGGTCCCGGTTCGCGGCGATGGCGGCGTTGGCCACCTTGAGGATTTCCGGCGTGCTGCGGTAGTTGGTCTCGATCTTGAAAACTTTCGCGTCGGGATAGCGTTTGGGGAATTTGAAGATGTTCTGGAAATTCGCGCCGCGCCAGGCGTAAATGCTCTGCGCGTCATCGCCCACGACGGTGACGTTATGATGCCGCCCGGCGAGCAGGTCAATGAGGTCGCTCTGGAGCTGGTTTGTGTCCTGGTATTCGTCCACGAGGATGAACTGGAAGCGGCGCTGGTAATGTTCGCACACGTCGGCGTGCTCCTGCAACAGCCTGAGCCAGAGCGCGAGCAGGTCATCGAAATCCATCGCGTTGGTCGCGCGTTTGCGGGCGGTGTAACGTTTCTGCAAGTCGGTGATTTGCGCGGTGAATTGCTCGAAATAATCGAATTGTTCCTCGAGGATTTCGACGGTGGTTTTGTGTGTGTTGACCGCGAGCGAGAAAATTTCGCACAGCACCTCGGGCTTCGGAAAATGCGTGCCCTTCGTTTCGATGCCCGCCTCGGCGATGCAGGTTTTGATTAAATCCTTCGCGTCGTCGCGGTCGAGAATGGTGAAATCGCGCCGGTAACCGAGCAAATCGGCGTGCGAGCGCAAAATCCGCGCGCCGATGGAATGGAACGTGCCGCCCCAGAGCGACGGAAGCTGCCGGCCCAGCAACCCGGCGACGCGGCGCATCATTTCGCCAGCGGCCTTGTTGGTGAACGTGAGCAGCAGGATGCGGTCGGCGGGAACGCCCTGTTCGAGCAGGTAAGCGACGCGGTAGGTGAGGGTGCGGGTCTTGCCGGAACCGGCGCCGGCGATGACGAGGGCAGGGCCGGGCGGCGCGGTGACGGCGGCGAGTTGCTGCGGATTCAATTCGCGCGCGTAGTCAATGTGCAAATTGATCTCGGAACGGAACGGTTCAATAACGTAATCGCGCGACATGGGGCGGAATTGAAAGGGCAAATGTCGGCCCGTAAAAGAAAAATTTCAGCCTTTCGGCCGGACACGGTAGTCTTTCCAGGCGAGAAACAGCAATGCCACCAGGACGACGGCCGTGATGCCGACGCATACCGGCGCGAGAAACCGATCCAGCGGGAGTGAGCCTTTTGACGGCAACCGGAGGGTTGCAGAAAGAATGTCCAAGCTGCCGGGGAAAGAGGTTTTGGCCATGACATTGCCATTCCATGAAACCGCCTGCGAAATGCCGGAACTGGCCAGGCGGAAAATCGGGATGCCATATTCCGCCGCGCGCACGGGCGCGACCCGCGTGTGAAGTTCGTGCTGGTGTCGTCCCCAGTCTTCCACGTCCATCGTCGGGACAATCAAAAGCTGTGCGCCCTGTTTCACCAGCCGGTCGGTGACCCGCGTGTAACTCAAGTCGTAGCAGATGCAGATGCCGATTTTGCCCCAGGGCGAATTCCAGACTTCCTGTCTCGGCGCGGGCAGGCCGTCCTTGAAAAACTGGATCGGCACGCTCTTGGCCTGCTTGAAGACAATCTCGCCGTTCGTGCTGACGACAAAGGCGGTGTCATAAAAATTATCCGCGCCAACCGGGTCCTTGCCGCCAACGACCAGGAAGCGCGAGTGTTCGCGGCACCATTGTTTCAATGAATCCGGCACCGGGCCATCGAGGGTGTATTCACTCAGCACAAAAACCTGCGCGTCAGGATTTTTGGCCAGGGCCTTGTTCAGAGCCTTGGGCAGAACGCCTGGCGAAGGGAATTCCATCTGGACACCGGCGATGGTGAGCGGTGTTGTTGGATGGCGACGTGATTTAGTTTCAGCAAGAGACGGAAGCAACAGGTTCCATAATAGAAGCAGTATAACCAGGAAAATTAAAAGTGATTCAATCAAGTTGATTTCAACCAAACGTGCATAAAAAATCCCCAATACAATTGCAAATATCAGAAAACCGAGGCCATACATTCCGACACCATTCAACGGCACAGGCAAGGCATACCCGACATTCAGCCACGAAAATTTCAGGTAATAGAGTTCGCTGCGGAAGTATTCGATTCCTGTCCAGACCACCGGAATCAGCCACGCGGCTTTGACTTTGCCCCAGCGCCGGATGCTGCCGCAGACAATCGCCGCGAACAGCCCGATCCAGAACGCCAGCACCGCCCACAGCGCAATCGCCGCCGGACCGAAAATGCGCCAGAAGAAAAACAGTTGCGGCGCGTAGCAGAGTAATCCTGTCGCCAGCCCGAAATAAAACGCGCGGCGGACGCTGGGCTGGTCGGTGAGCCGGACGAGGCCAATGGCGTAGCCGAAAATCAGCAGGCCGGCGGCGGGAAATTTGATGGAAGTGTAAGCCGCGTGAAAGCACGCCACGGCCAGCGCCAGCCACAGAAAAGATTTTCCCCAGCCCAGTGGTTTCGCCGATGGATGCAGGAGGTTCATCGTTGCACCAGTTAAATGCTTGTTCATTTAAACCGTTCGATACAAATACGCCATGCAAAAAAGCGAAACCTTGCTCGCGTTTCTCGACGACATTTATGAAGACTTGGAGCTTTGATGTTCAGTTTTCACTTCCCCATTGTAACCTGCTTGCTCTTAAGCGCGATTTTAACGCTGATTCTTTGCTGTTTCGAAAATAAACTCGACTTGAAGTCGCGGCTGCATTTAGCTTGAATCGCATGAGAGTTGGTGATAAACTTGGGTTGATTCTGAACAGGTAACTGATGAAAACGCATCCTTTCCAACTGGCAATCGCCTGTTTTGTATTTTTGGCCATTAACGCTCCGGCGACGGTGCTTTATGTGGATGTGAACAGCACCAACCCCGTGCCGCCTTACACCAACTGGACCACCGCAGCGACCGTGATTCAAGACGCTGTGGACGCCGCCCAAACAGGTGACGAGATAATGGTAACCAACGGAACGTACGCCGTTGGTGGGCGAGCGGTATATGGCACCATGACCAACCGCGTGGCGGTGGACAAACCCCTCACCCTCCAAAGTCTCAATGGTCCGGAGGTCACGCTGATTCGAGGCTATCAAGTGCCTGGCACAACCAATGAAAACGGCGCCGTGCGCTGTGTTTATCTGACCAACGGGGCGACGCTGGTTGGCTTCACCCTGACCAACGGGGCCACGCGGGGTCATTCCCCCCCAGTCGATGACGTTCGGGAACGGTATGGTGGCGGTGTCTGGTGTGAATCCACAAATGCCGCTGTATCCAACTGCGTCCTGGCTGACAACTCGGCTTACAGTTATGGGGGCGGAGCATACAATGGCACGCTTAACAACTGCATATTGTCTCGCAATAAGGCCGGCACGGGCGGCGGAGCATCCTACGGTACGCTCAACAATTGCACATTTGTTAGCAACTCTGCGTCTTCGTATGGTGGCGGTGCGTATTCTGCGTCGTTGAGCAATTGTTTGGTCACGGGCAACCGGGTTTCTTTGTCCGGTGGGTATGGCGGTGGTGCGTCTAAAGGAAATCTGATCAACTGCACGCTCACCAGTAACTCCGCTTGGGCTGGCGGTGGGGCGGATGTGGGGAACAAGGGCGTATTGCAGGGTTGCACGCTGACCAGCAATTCGGCCAGCTACGGCGGCGGTGCGTATTTATATTTTGGCACTTTGAACAATTGTGTGCTGCGCGGTAACTCAGCAGGTGATGGCGGTGGAGCAAACACATACTATGGTAAGCTAAACAACTGCACGCTCACCGCTAATTCCGCCGGGCGCGGTGCCGGAGTATGGAGAGGTACTTTGAATAACTGCATTGTCTATTACAACACCGATTTACCAGATCTAAACACTTACGCTTGTACACTAAACTATTGCTGCGCACCCGATGCTGTAGGTGTTGGTAACATCACAAACGCACCGCTGTTTGTGGATCAGGTCGGCGGCGATCTCCACCTGCAAACCAATTCACCTTGCATCAATGCCGGCAAGAATGCTTACGCCCCCGCAGGGCCTGATCTGGACGGCAATCCGCGCATCAAGGGCGGCACGGTGGACATCGGCGCCTACGAATACCAAACCCCGACCTCCGTTATCTCCTACGACTGGCTCCTGCAATATGGTCTGACGAACAACGGCTCGGCGGATTTCGCGGATACCGACGGCGACGGCATGGACAACTGGAACGAATGGCGCGCCGGGACCAGTCCCGCCGATCCCTCGTCCCTGCTGAAAATGACGACGGTCAGCAATGATGTTTCCGGGATTACGGTGACCTGGCAAAGCGTCAGTGGCGTGACTTATTTCCTCCAACGAGGCACCGACCTGGGAGCGCAGTCGGCGTTCTCGACCATTCAAACCGACATTGCCGGCCAACCCGGCATGACCAGTTACACGGACACCGATGCCACAGGCGCCGGCCCGTATTTCTATCGCGTGGGTGTGCAGTAATGAGTCGTAGCGGCGGTCGGCAGACCGCCGCAACTAATGGAGCGCGGACAGCCTTGTCCGCACGAAGGTGCCGATGCGGCAGGAACACGCGGACAAAGCTGTCCGCGCTCCTGAATAATCTTCGCGCGCCCGTTGCTCCCTGAATTCCTGTTTACTTGTTGAATTTTTGCGGCGTTCCCGTAACTTTTCCGGGCATGGAAGAACAAACGCAGTTCGCCCAGTACCTCGCGGTGTTGATGCTGCTCGTCCTGGCCATCGCCGCGCCGTTCGGGATGATTCTGGTCTCCACGCTGCTCGGCAAACGCGGCCGGCGCAGCAAAATCAAGGACACGGCCTACGAATGCGGCATGCTCCCCGTGGGCGAAGGCAACCCGCGGATGTCGGTCAAATTCCATCTCGTGGCGATGCTGTTCATCCTGTTCGACATCGAGGTCGTGTTTCTTTATCCGTGGGCGGTCGTTTACAAGGCGATGCTGACTGATGTTTTGCACCCGGAATACCGGAACATGATTTTCGGCTCGATGATTTCGTTCTTGGGAATTTTATTTGTCGGTTACATTTACGCCGTGAAGAAAAAGGCGTTTGATTGGAAAAGTTGAGTTGGAGTTCAAGCTTCAGCTTGTCGGATGATTAACCATTGCTTTTAAAAAGGAAAAGACACGCTGAAGCGTGAACTCCAACATGATCAAATTTGGCACCAGCGGCTGGCGCGGCATCATCGCGCGCGATTTTACCTTTGATAATGTTCGTATCGCCACCCAGGGCATCGCGGACTATCTGAAACAACTCTCAACTTTCAACTCCGATAAATTGCGAGCAGGCCCTCAACCCTCAACTGTTATCCTTGGCTACGACACGCGGTTTCTGGGGCGCGAGTTTTCACTGGCCGCCGCCGAAGTGCTCGCCGCCAACGGCCTTGAACCCCTGCTTTGCAATCGCGACACGCCCACACCGGCCATTGCGCACAACATCCGCCATCGCAAAGCCGTCGGCGGCATCAACATGACCGCCAGCCACAATCCGGCGGAGTATCAAGGCTTGAAGTTTTCGACTTGCAACGGCGCGCCCGCCACGCCGGAAGTCACCGGACAAATTGAGGCGAACATCGTCAAGCTTCAAGCGGCGGGTTGGTCGTTCAAAAGCGCAGTCATCGGCATGTTTCAATGCAAGACGTTTGATCCGCAGCCTGCGTATTTCAAACAACTCCACAAGCTGATTAATTTCGCCACGCTCAAAAAGGCGAAGCTCAAAGTTGCCGTTGATTTGAGTTACGGCACGGGTCACGGTTATCTCGACGTGTTGCTCGAAAAAGCCGGCGTCCCGCAAAGCGGGATCACGCTGTTTCACAACGAACTGAACCCGCTCTTCGGCGGCCATCATCCCGAACCGAACGCGGAAAACATGGCCGACGTCAGCAAATTCGTCCGCAGCGGCAAGGCGCAGATCGGACTTGGCCTCGACGGCGATGCGGATCGCTTCGGCATTGTGGACAAGGACGGCACGTGGCTGACGCCCAATCAGGTGCTCACGCTCGCGCTTTATCATTTAAAGAAAAATCGCGGCTGGACGGGCGCGGTTGTGCGCACCGTGCCGTCGAGCCATCAGGTGGACGCCGTGGCGGAATTGTTCGGTGTGAAAGTTTACGAGACGCCGGTCGGCTTCAAATACATCGGCGCGCTGATGGAAAGCGAACCCATCATCGTCGGCGGCGAGGAATCCGGCGGCCTGAGCGTCAAGGGCCACGTGCCGGAAAAGGACGGCATCCTCGCGTGCCTGCTGATGGCGGAGTTGGTCGCAACCGAAAAGAAATCGTTGGGACAAATTTTGAAGGAACTCGCCAGACAAATCGGCGAATTTTACACCGATCGCATCAACGTGTCGTTCGCGCCGGAGAAAAAGGACGCATTGCTGGCCAAGCTCGGCAGCGGCTTGAAAAACATCGGGCCGTTCAAGGTGGAAAAGTTCATCACGACGGACGGCTACAAATTTCTGCTGCCGAACCGCGAATGGGTCGCGTTCCGCGCCAGCGGCACCGAGCCGTTGATTCGCTGCTACATCGAGGCGAAGTCCAGGGCGAATTTGAAGAAGCTCGACGCGGCGTGCCGCGAGTTGTTGGCGGTTTAAGAATTGCTCGCGCTCCTCTTTTGCCCGCGCTAAATCCAAGCGCGGATGAGTAAGCAAGCCGACAAAATAGAAGCTCCAAGCGCTTTCCTCGGTGAGGACGGCACGAGGGGGATGAAAATAGCCCAGCGCTTTAGCGCTGGATAAACCGGCCAAACCAACCATACAAGTCCCATCAGGGACGAAAGAAAAATGCACCCATTCAACTCCTGCCTGATGCATTGCGTGTTCTCCACCCAGGAACGCCGGCCCTTGCTCACCGCCGCCATCCGTGAACGGCTTTGGCCTTATCTCGGCGGCATCGCCCGCGAGCACGACATGAAGGCTCTGGCCATCGGCGGCGTGGGCGATCATATGCATTTGCTTTTGAGTCTGCCAGCGACGCTTTCCATTTCCAAGGCGATGCAATTGTTGAAAGGTAATTCCTCAAAATGGCTGCGAGAAACTTTCCCCGAACTCCGGCAACACGACTTCGCATGGCAGGAAGGTTTTGGTTCGTTCAGCATCGGCGTTTCGGGCGTGAAGGACACGATTCATTACATCCAGACGCAGGAGGAACATCATCGTAAAAAAAGCTTTCGCGAGGAGTTAGAAGTTTTCTTGAAGAAACACGGATACAATTACGAGGCGGAGATGTTGGATTGAAATTCTTTCGTCCCTGACGGGACTTATCCGCGTTTATCGGACTTTTTCCCAGCCATAAATGGCTGGGCTATTTTCAAAAAATGCGAGTTAAAGATACAGCGAGAACAATCGCGCCGTGGATTCGCGCAATTTTGCGGGCAGCGAACGTCCGCCTACTTCAGCCAGAGTTGCTTCGCGCACGCTGAAATTTTGTTACGAATTGCCAATCAAAATTCCCGCCAGGAAAACCAGCGCGCCGCCCAGCGCGACCTGGAACAGCGCCGACGCCCACGGCGTGTCCATGAACCGGTGGCGAACCCACGAGATGATGCCAAGTTCCACCAGCACCACGCACACGGCGACGGCGGTGGCGGTTTTGATGTTGGCAATCAGGTAGGGCAGGGTGTGGCCGATGCCGCCCAGCGTGGTCATCAACCCGCAAACAAAACCACGCGCCCACGGATGGCCGCGGCCGGTGAGACTTCCATCGTCGGACAACGCCTCCGCAAAGCCCATGCTGATGCCCGCGCCGGTGCTGGCGGCGAGGCCGATGAGAAACGTTGCCCAACTGTTGTGCGTGGCGAACGCGGCGGCAAACAACGGCGCCAGCGTCGAGATCGAGCCGTCCATCAAGCCAGCCAAACCCGGTTGCACCACCTGCAACAGGAACAGCCGCTTTTGCTGCGCTGATTCTGTTTCGCTGAGTTTGGTCAGGGTGATTCGTTCGGCGGTGTGCGCGTGGTTGCGCTCCTCTTCCGCAAGGTCGCCGAGCAACTGCCGGATGCTCGTATCCGTCGCACGCCGCCCGGCGACTTCGTAAAATCGTTTCGTCTCCAATTCCATGCTTTCGGCGGTTTTTTGAACGGTTTTCAACCCCAGCGGACGCACGAGCCAGACGGAGCGGCGGTTCACAAACCCGCGCACGTCCTGCCGGCGGATGAGCGGCACGTGATCGCCGAAGCGGGCCTTGTAAAGCTCCAGCAGACGATGGCGATGGCCGTCTTCTTCGCGGCGCATTACGCGGAACTTCTCGGCTTGTTCGGGATAATTTTCCTGAAGGCCGTCGGCGAAATCTTCGTAAACGCGCGCGTCCTCCTCCTCGAGCGAAATGGCCAACGCGAGGATTTCCTGTTCGGTAAGGCTGTCAAACGTTTTCATAAATCTATGTTGTAGCGCAGGCTTTCCAGCCTGCGGGTTTGGGCGACTTTCCAGTCGCCCAAAACGGAACTGGAAAGTTCCGCCAACCAGCAGACAGGAATGTCTGCCCTACAAATTTATCCGTCTGCCATCCGATTTTCGAGTTCGATAAAACATCCGGCTTACAAAAACGGCGAGAACAATCGCGCGGCGGCGTCACGCAATTTTGCCGGCAGAGCTCGTCCGTCTGCCTCGGCCAGGGTCACCTCGCGCGCGCCGTGGAGTTTTTTCCCGAGGACCGCCGTCATCTCGTGCGCGAACTCGCGTCCGTAACACTCCACGTTCAACTCAAAATTCAGCCGCAAACTGCGCGTGTCCCAGTTGGCCGAGCCGGACAAAACCCAGTGTCCGTCCACAATCATCAGTTTGGAGTGATCAAACGGCGGCGGCGTGAGCCAGATGCGGCAGCCGCGTTCGAGCACCTGCCACCACATCGCGCGCGAAGCCCAATGTACGAACGGCAGATTGTTTTTGGCCGGCAAAATGATATCCACCCGCACGCCGCGCAACGCCGCGAGGTTCAGCGCCGTGATGAGCGCCGGGTCCGGCAGAAAATACGGCGTGAGAATCTGCACGGACGTCTGCGCCTCCGCGAGCGCGGCGAGCAGCGTCAGGCGCAGTGTTTCGAAATCGGCGTCCGGCCCGTCGGTGATGACCCGCGCGATGACGCCCCGTCCGGTGGGCCGGGGTTCGGGGAACCAGGCTTCGCCGTGGAGGACCTCGCCGGTGGTGAATGCCCAGTCATTGGCAAACGCCGCCTGCAGTTGGGCCACGAGCGGGCCTTCAACGCGAAACTGCAAGTCCTGCACGGGATGGCGCGGGCTGGCGGCGAGCACGTTACCATGGCGGATGTTCATGCCGCCGGTGAAGGCGATTTGTCCGTCCACCGCGAGCAGCTTGCGATGATTGCGCAGGTTCAACGTCATCACCCGCCACGGGGCGAGCGACGGCAAAAAACGCGCGACGGGCACATTTGCGCGCCTCAATTCGTGGATGATGGACGGCCACGAATAACGCGCGCCGGCGGAATCAATCAGGACGCGCACGGCGACTCCGCGCGTGGTGGCGCGGCCCAGCGCGGCGGCGAATTGTCCTCCGGTCGGGTCGTTGTCGAAAATGTAGGTGGAGAGCGAGATGGATTTTTTGGCCGATTCGATGGCGGCGAGCATGGCGGGAAACGCCTCGTCGCCGTTGACGAGCGGCTGGACGTGGTTGCCGGGGGTGAGCGGGAACACGGCGATGCGGTTCACCACGTGCGCGAGCATTTTCAAATGTTCTGCGCCGGCATGCTGCGGCTCGCCGAGGTTTTTGGGAATGGCGTGACGGCTGATGGTTTTATGCACGCCCAGTGTCCGCGCGCGGCGGCGGATGCGGTTTACGCCGAACGCGAGGTAAAGCATCGGGCCCACCGCCGGCATCAGCCAGATGAAGCCAATCCAAAGCGTTGCGGCGCGGGTATCGCGTTTGTGCAGCAGGGCATGGGCTGAGGCCAGCAGCGAGGCCAGTAAATCGAAGCCCGCCGCCAGGTGCGGCCAGAACTGGGAAATTTTATTGAGCCAGTCCATCGCGGGCCAACTTTACGGGCGAAGAACCATCCGTGGCAAGCGTCCGTTGGCTTCGGATGTGTTATGAGGATGTGTCGGCGTCACGGGATTCGGCTCCAAGCTTCACTGGAAATGGCTGTGGCCCAAATCCGAAAGAAGTCCGAAATCCGAAGTCCGAACCGGGTGGTGCCGCCAAGCTGTTTTCGGCTTTCGGATTTCGTGCTTCGTCCCGCTTGGCGGGATTTCGGACTTCAGATTTCGAAATTCGGACTTCTCCTGCTCCTTCGCTTGGCTCTGGACTAAAAGCGGTTTACTCCATTAGCTTGGTCGCAAATGAACAACGGCAATCCCCCGGCAGCGCCGGAAACAACGGCTGACACGACGAAATGTCCGGTTTGCGGCGACCAGGTTGTTTTGGCGGCGAAACGCTGTCCGCATTGCGGCCGGCCGACGGCCGGGTCGCACAGTTTTTTCTACTACGCATGGGCAGTTGGGCGATGGTCGAACCGGCGGACGACTATGCTATTCCAACAGTTTTGATTTTCGCGCGTCTGGCGAGCCAGCAATAAAATCCTGCCGCGATCATTTGCCGGCCGCGAAAAGTTTATCCATCACTTCCATGTTGCGTTGTGTTTCAACGAGACTGAAATGCGGCGCACGATTGCTTAAAACGGCGTCAGCGAAATCTTCGACTTCAAATCGGTAGCGGTCGCTCTGTTCAACCGAAATTTCGCGACGTTCCTCGCCGACGGTCAATGTCAGCACGCCGGCGTTGTCGAAAAATGTGTCAGGAATTTCGAGCGCGCCTTTCGCTCCGATGATTTCCGAAAATATGCGCTTCTGTGCGTTGAATCCGCAGTTTAGCGACGCAATCAGTCCCGAAGGATATTTCATGAGCGCGGAAAAAATCATGTCAACGCCGTTTGTCCGCACATTTTCAGCGGAAATGGATTCCGGCAACGAACTGCCTGCTTTACCCGCGATTTCATCCACGACCATGCCAATGAAATTGACCGGATAGCAGCCCACGTCGTAAAGCGCGCCACCGCCGAGTTCGGGTTTGAATTTGATGGAAGCGGGATTGGCCAACAGAAACCGAAAAGTCGATCCGACAAATTTGATTTCTCCCAGGACACCACTTTTCAAGACATCCAGCACTTTGCGCGTGCGGTCGGTGTAGCGATACATGAACGCTTCCATCAATTGGACTTTGTTCGCGGCGCAAGCGGCGATCATCTCGCGACATTCGGCGGCGTTCAGCGCGATGGGTTTCTCGCAAAGGACGTGTTTCCCTTTTTCAGCGGCCTTGATTGTCCATTCACGATGCAGCGAATTGGGGAGCGGAATATAGACGGCATCCACTTCCGGGTCGCGCAGGAGTTCGTCGTAACCGCGATAAGTCTTCGCCACGTTGAAGCGCGCGCGGCATTCGGCCAGTTTGGATTCTTCGCGCGACGCGATTGCGTAGAACTCCGAATTGGACGAGCGCTGCATCGCCGGAATGAGATTCTCCCGCGCGATGCGCGCATAACCAAGGACACCCCAGCGAATTTTTTGGTTTTGAGTCATCATGAAAATTTATTACTGCCGCAAGGTCATGACCAGATTTCGACGGATTTCCTCGCGGTTGGCCGCGTCGTAATATTCCACCGGATTATAGTCATCGGTCAGCACCAGGCCGTGAGCCGGATCGGTTTTCAGAATGCTCATGCAGGCGTCTTGCACTTGCCGGCGACAGGCCTCATGCACTTCTGAAAGGTCGAGCGCGTTCCGCAATTCCATTTGCGGCTGGTCGGAGGCGACGAAAAACATGTTGTCTTTGTCCGCGCCGTGGACGCGCACGCTGTGAAACACAGCCTGCAATGTTTTGTCCAGCGACGCCGCGAGAAAATCTTTGCCCTGCCCCGTCTCGCCGAAAGTGTTGATGACCAGCACGCCGCCCGGTTTGAGAATGCGCCGCATCGCGGCGAACGCTTCGCGCGACATCAGATGCGAGGGTGAGGAATCGCCGAGGAAAGCGTCGAGAATGATGGCGTCGTAGCGTTGGACGGAGCGGTTCACAAAACGCCGGCCGTCGTCAATGGTAAGGTTGAATCGCGCCGGGTCGAGGTTGAAAAATCGTTCTGCGACCAGCACGACGGCGGGATTGATTTCCACCACGTCCACCCGCGCGCCCTCCTGCGCGAATTTCATCGGCACGATACCCACGCCGAGGCCGATGCAAAGCACGTCCTCGATGTTCGTCGTGTAGCCGCGCGCAAGGCCGTGCAACATGTAAGTGAACGAGGACACGGCTTTCTTCACGCGGGGATCGTAGTCGTTCTGGTCAAGGCCGTCGTTCAGATAATAACGGCGCGCGCCATCATCCGTGTCAATCACCTGAAGCCGGCCAAAATTTGAATTCGCGCGGTAAACTTCGTGCCAAGCCTTGCTCTTGTTGGCTCGCTGCTGGTCCTTTGCCACGCCAATTCCGCCCAGCAACAGGGCAAAAATAATTCCAGCCACGACTGGTGTGGCGGAACTCCGCTTCCGTCCCCAGCCAAAGAAGTAACCCGCAGCCACGGCCATGAGCGCGCCGGAAGTCGCATACATGGTGATGGAGTTTGGCAGAAACGGAATGAACACGTAGCCGATGAGCACCGTGCCCGCGAAGCTGCCGAGCGTGCTGATGGCCGTGAGTCGTCCGACGTTTCCGCCCACGCCAGTGACAGCAACAGTCAACACGCGGATAAAAAATGGTCCGACCATTGCGAGCAACGCCAGCGGCACGAAGAACAGAAATGTCGAGGCCAGCAACGAGCCAACTGCGAGGTTGAAGTCGAGGCACCACCAGGCTGCTGGTTCCACGACCAGCACGGTGAGGCCGAGATAAATAGCCGCAACCAGAATCGCCCAATACAGACCGCTCAATTGCGGCGAACGATCCACGAGCCGGCCACCGGCGTAGTAGCCGATTGCCAGCGCGACGAGGGTGACCGCTATTTGCGCCGTCCAGACAAAGTGCGACGTGCCGAAATACGGCGCGAGCATTTTTGCGCCGAGGATTTCGACGATCAGGATGGCTGCGCCCGTTGTCGCCGCCGAGAAATAAAGATACCGGCGCAATCCCGCAGAGGGCGGTGTGGCGCTGGCGGGCGCTGTGGGTTTCGCTTTCAAGTTGACTGACGAATTTGCCAGGAACGCCCGGCGAATTTTTCATGGCCCAAGCAACACACGGTAGAACCAAGCCGGCACATTATTACTATCGATCCAGGTGAATGGCAACGTCGCAGAATTGCTCACGGTCAGCGCCGTCCAGTTCACGAGGTGGTTCGCGCCTTGGATGGAATAGTCCGGCCCGGCCGGCCCGGTGACATTCAATTTCCAGAAGCCGTTGGTCAGACGGGCGAGTCCAAGCACGGGTCTCGCCAGCGGATTCACCACGATTGAAAAACTTTGCGTCGCGCTCAACGGCGGCGTGCCGCTGTCGGTCACTTTCAGAGTTGTGAGCTTGGTCGTGTTCGCCTGCGCGACGGCGGAACGCCATGTGAAAATCCCGCTGTTCGCATTCAATACCGCGCTGGTCGGCGCAGTTAGCAGATTGAATGTCAGCGTTTGCGCTGGCGTGTCGGAATCGGTCGCGACGTTGGTGATCGTCAGCGTGACGCCCGCATTGACGACGCGATTGGAAACCGGCGACAGCACCGGCGGTGTGTTCGTGACGGTGACGATGAATGTGACATTCGCGCTGTGCGTCTGCCCGCCGCTGATTCCGTTGATGGTGACGGTGTTCGTTCCCGCCGGAGTTGAACCCGAAGTGGGTGATCGTGAGCGTCGAAGTTCCAGCGCCGTTGAACGACGTCGGATCGAAGCCGGCGCAAACGCAATAAATTCACCATCAGGCTGCCGGGCAAAAGTGAGATTTAGGATTTTACCGCTTTTTACGCATCTAACTGTCATCCATTAAAATTGAATATCCAACTGCTTCATAACCGCGCACACACTTTGAATACATCGCGGACAGAACCGGCACGCAGCCGTCCACATAATCATAAACGATGACCTCGCGTTTGTGGAGCAGGGCGTGAACCGAGGCGAGCAGCGCGGCCAAAAAACCGAAGCCCGCGGCCAGGTGCGGCCAGTAGCAGCAGATTAGATTGAGCCAGTCCATCGTTTGCCAACTTTACGAATGAAGAAAGGCCGGTGGCAAGCGTCCGTTGGCTTCGGATGTGTTATGGGGATATGCCGCCTCCACGGGATTCGGCTCCAAGCTTCACTGGAAATGGCTGTGATCCAAATCCGAAAACCGAGGGCCGAGATCCGAAAGAAGTCCGAAATCCGAAGTCCGAACTGGGGGGTGCCGCCAAGCTGTTTCCGGCTTTCGGATTTCGTGCTTCGTCCCGCTTGGCGGGATTTCGGACTTCGGATTTCGAAATTCGGACTTCTCCTGCGCCGTCGCTTGGTTCTGGACTAAAAGCGGTTTGCTCCATTAGCTTGGTCGCGAATGAACAACGGCAATTCCCCGGCAGCGCCGGAAACAACGGCTGACACGATCCAATGTCCCGCTTGCCGCGGGGAGATCAGGTCGTCGGTGAAGCGCTGTCCGCATTGCGGCCGGCCGATGGCCGGGTCGCACAGTTTTTTCTACTACGCGTTCTGGGTCGCGTTGTCGCTGGTGGTGGCGGCGTTGATGGCCTGCATTTTTTACGTGGGGTTTCTGCTGTTGAACCGGATGCTTTGAGAGGCGTTGCGAGTTGTCAATAATAAGACCCCTTTACATCGCCAATTTTCAGGTGCCCGCCAAGCACCAGAGCAACGGTGCACTCCAGATTGGTTTTCGGATTTCAGAAATACCTTGTGGCACACGCCAGCGTTGTGGAGTCCCGGTAACGGGCCGTCGCCGCCGTGCCACAATTCAAACCGAGACGGCATACCGCCGCTTGTTTAGGGCTTAAAACTGCGCCGGTTCAACGGGAGTTCGCAGAATAAAAAACCCCCGGCTAAGGCGCCTTTGCAGGCGCACTTGCCGGGGGTGTAAGTTACAAGTCTTTATTGCAAGGACCTGGTCCGGTAAAAGCCCGCGCTCTGCGAGGGAGTGAACGTGAATGTAATCACGCCACTGGTACCGGCCGTGTTGGTGACCACGGGTGTCCAAGTCACCGGCGGGGTCAGACTCGGCGTGCTCAGCAGAACGTAACTGGCATAAGGTATGCCCTGATAGCTGACTTGGAAAACGCCGCCGTTAAGCGTCGGACTCGACAGGGCGTTGAACCCGGGTCCGTTTGCCACCACGCTCACGGTGACTGTATTCGTGCTGAAACCGCCGTGGCCATCACCAACCGTATAGGTGAACGTATCCGTGCCAGCGAAGGCATTCAGCGAAGTATAGGTGACGTTGGTGCCGTCGGTGGTCACCGTGCCGCCGTTTGGCGTTGGGCTTTGCACCGCCGTCACGGTCAACGGCGAATCACCATTCGGGTCGGTAGGTGCCGATGTGCCGCCAATGATCTTCAAGGTGGCGGGCTGACCGCTGACCGCACCCATGACGAGAGGACTGGTCACAGGCGGAGAATTAGCTGTCACGGTAACAGTAACAGTCGCCGTGGAGGATCCGCCATAGCCATCACTGACGGTATAGGTGAACGTATCCGTGCCTACGAAGCCAACTTGCGAAGTATAGGTGACGTTGGTGCCGTTGATGGTCACCGTGCCGCCGTTCGGCGTTGGGCTTTGCACCGCCGTTATGGTCAACGGATCACCGTCCGCGTCGGTGGGGGCAGATGCGCCGCCGATGATCGTCAAGGTAGAGGGATGACCGCCAATCGCGCTCATGGCAATCGGGCTGGCCACCGGCGGAGTATTGGTTCCCACGAGGAACACCAGCCCGCCCACCTGGCCTTCGGTATTCGTTCCGGACGTTGTGATCGGACCTTGCCAATAACCACTGACCACGCCGCTCGAACCAACCAGGGTCGCTCCAATCCGGGTAAAGTTCGTCAAGGACGGAACATTATTGCCAGGATCCACGGTGTTAGCGATTTGAGTATTGGTGCCGCCGAAGAAGACGTTCCCTGCCTGGCCAGCGCCATTCCAGGCATAGATCGCATACAGTGTCACCTTCAAGGTTGGTTGCAGCCCGCTCAACGTAAAGGTGGCGGGGAAGTTGTTCGCCGCCGATTTGTAAAATCCATCTGTCGTCAGCGGCTCATTGGTGTTTCCGGTATTATACATGCTAACATTGCTAATACTCAATGAATAGATGCTGCCCGCCACGTTGGGGTAGTTGTAATTGGCAACCGCCGACAATGATCCCCCGCCCTGAACCAAGGTGAAACCGTCGGGGGCGGGTGGAATATTATTGCCACTCGGCGCAAGGTCCAAATTCAGGGCCAAATTCGGAATCGCCATAACATTGACCGTCCGCGTGATCGTGCCGGTATTGTTGTTGGCCGTCGTTGCCGTATAGGTCACGGTGTAAGTGCCGATCGTGGTCGTATCCACCAAGTTGTTGGAACTCACGGTCAGGCTGGCTCCAGCGCAAATATCATACGCGGTCGCTCCGGCGTCCACATACGTGCTGTCCACCAGGATGTTCAGCGGGTTTTGCCCATTGAGCGCCATCACCGGCAACGCCACATCCACGACTCCAGGAACGGTCGCGATATTCGTCGCGCTGCCAAAGGCGTTGTTGACGACAACCGTGTAATTGCCCGCGCTGACCGGGGTCGGATCCACCAAGGTGTAGGTGGCATTGGTTGCCCCGACAATCAGGTTGGTGTGGATGTCATACCACCGGTAGGTGAAGGGCGTGCCACCAGATGCCGTCGCCGTAAAGGTCACGTTGCTGCCGCATTGGGGCGTGATGGACGCCGGTGAAACGACCGCAGAATGGACAGGAATGGATTGGATTGAGAAGATCATGCCGCCAACATCTCCTTCGTGTCCGCCGCCGGCGGGGCCGGTCCAAGTCCCGGTGACCACGCCGTTGGTGGCAATCGCCGTCCCAATATACTGGAAGTCGGCCTGGGTCGGCGGGTTAGGTGAGCTCATCGTGATTCCGGCGGTCACGAGTGTGCTTTGCCCGCCATAATTGAACAACGGTGCGTCAGGCAAGCCATTCCAGCCATAGACCGCATAGACGGCCACCGCCTGGCCGGGAGCCAAGCCGCTCAAGGTGAAGACGGCAGGAAGGGTCCCGAAGCCGGCAGGGTAGGAAGAGAAACCATCGGTTGAAATCGTGTAGTTAGTATCCACTCCCGTATCCCAAGAAGCTATATTGGTGAAGGTCAACGTCAAACTGCTGCCAATACCGGTCGGGTCAGGGAACGAAGTGCCGCCATAAACCATGTTGACCAGATCACCATACGAAAGCTTGGTGAATCCGTCTGGGGCGGGCCAGCCTTCGGTGGTCGTCCCGAAGTCCAAATCCAGATTCGTATCCGCATTCACGCCGGTTGGGTCAACGACAATTACCGTCCGACTATTGGTGGCTGAAACGCCATCGCCGGTCGTGGCCGTATAGGTCAGGTCATATTCACCCGCCACGCTGGTATTGACGGTGCCGTTGGTGGTCACGGTCAAATAGTTGCCGGGGCAGGTGTCATAAGCAGTTGCGCCCGGATCGGCCCAGATGCTGTTGAGCGAGACTACAATCACTTGACTTCCGGCCATGGTCATGAGCGGCGGGGCGATATCATAAATGCTGACCACCGCCGAGGTGCTCGACGTCCAAAGCGAGTTAGTGGCGGTGGCGGTGAACGTGTAGTTACCGCTGTCGGACGGATGCAAGCCGGTCAAAACGAGCGTCGTGTTGGTGGCGCCGGTGATCGGATTAGTCAAATTGTTATACCATTGATAGGTGGCCCCTCCCGGCGCCGCTGCGTTAAAGGTGGCCCCTCCACCGCAACTGTTGGTGACGCCGGATGGCAAAATGGTGATGGTGTGACCGACGGGGGCCTGAATGCCAAAGATCATCCCGCCGATTTGTCCCTGATGACCTGTTTTCCCAGTCCAGGTGCCGCGCACAATGCCCGTGCCATCAGCCACCGCTATGCCGCAATTCATGAACGTCGTGGGCGAAGGAAGGGTGATACCGGTGCCTACGTTGAGCAAGTTAGAGGCACCGCCGTAGTAAATAATCGCGGCATTATTGGCACCATCCCAAGCCCAGCACGCATAAAGCGTTACCTGACTTCCGGGCACCAGTCCGCTCACATAGAAGCCGTTAGTCGTGCCGGCGTTGCAGAGGAAACCGTTACAGTCTATCGTGGTGCCGCCGCCTTTGTATGAGCCGCCGACGTTGGTGAAACCTTCAATATAGGTGGTGCCGCCAACGCTCGTATTTGTAAAAGTCATATTGGCCCCAGAACGATTGAGCCTATTAAACCCGGCAGGAGTGATCCCGCCGTCGGTAGCTGTATTAGCTAAATCCAGATTAAGAAAGTCGCTGAGCACCACATTGACCGTGCGGGTTGCTGTATTCGTGATGCCATCCGAAACGGCCGTGTAGGTCTTAGTATAGGTGCCAATGGTGGTCGCATTCACGGTTCCGTTGGTGGTCACCGTGAGCGGGGAGCCGGAGCAGGAATCCACCGCAGTCGCGCCCGGATCGGTAAATGTGCTATTTTGCGGAACGAGCATCGGATTATTTCCGTTCATCGTGATGGCGGGCTGGCAAGGCTCGATGTCGAAAATCAATGCTCCAATCTGGCCTGCACCGGTGGTCGGGCCAGTCCAGGTTCCATTTATATTGCCGTTCACATCCGGCACCGCCCGACCGACATTCTGCAACGTGGTCATGCTGGGGTTGGCCACTGACTGCACGATGACTTGGTTCGTCAGGCCCCCATAAACAATTTTGGCGGCTTGACCCGAGCCGTCCCAGCCCATGCAAGCATAGATTGTGACCGTTTGGCCCGCCGGCAGCCCGCTTAATTGAAAACCGGCCTGGTTGGGAGATCCACCAGTATAGAACCCGTCTTTATCACAGGTGGAACTGGCGTTACCGCCGTTCCAAGATCCGATGTTTGTCACGGTAAGCGTATAAGCACTGCCCGCGACGTTTGCAAAAGTGTAGTTGCCCACAGCTTGTTGCGGGGTTAAGACCTTGGTGAAGCCAGCTGGTGCCGGCACCGTGGTGGTCGTCGTCCCAAAGTCCAAATAGAGTGTGTCACCAAACGCATTGGTCAATAAGGCCAACCCGCAAACCGCACCGATGAGGGTGCGTTTCACCCGCAAATGACTTTGAAGGTAGGCGGTGGTTTTTCTGATTAAGGTTATGGTTTTCATAAGTCGTTTTTGTTTTTCTTTGTTTTTTCCTGATTCTTTACCGGCATTTTCCGCGTTGAGCTGTTTGGAATAACAAAAAGAAGATTTACCTCAGCGCTCCAGTGCTGTCAATAAAATAATTACACTTTTTACTTTTTGTAACATGTTTTATTACATCACAACTGTCCGGTTTAGAAACCCGGTAAACCCGGGTAATTTTGTGTGATGGGCAACTCGGATGCTGGCGGGGGTTGAGAAAGCGCTTGTCGAATGGGCGTTTTCTCGAACAGCGTCAGGCTTAAAATCTGTAGAATGGTGTAGAGGCTCGAATCCAGATGCAGCCGCTTTTTGAGGATGGCGACGAGCAGGCAAACCGCGACGGCGCTCCAGATTTGGGTGCGCACCGCGTTCTGGCTCGTGCCGTAAAAAGCTTTGATACGCAGATGTTGCTTGATCCATTTGAAGAACAGTTCGATCTGCCAGCGGCCATGATACAATTGCGCAATGGTCAGGGCGGGCGCGGTGAAGTTGTTGGTCAGGAAGACCAACGCCTTGCGGGTCTTGGGATCGCGATAGCCGATGCGGCGGAGCGCGTCGGGATAATCGCGCCGGGTGTAAAAGCCGGCCGTCACCACGGTCTGATCAAAACGCAGACCGGTGGATTTGTCCACCGGACGGGAGTAACGGCGGGCGCAGCGGAAGTTTTTCTTGGCGCGGGTGACGAAAAAGGCGGCGCACTGGTGGAGGCGATGCAGGCGGGCGAAGTCCAGATAGCCGCGATCCATGATGTAGAACGAGCCAGCCTCCCAAGCCAGTTGGTCGAGAATGTTCACATCGTGAACACTGCCCGGCGTGACAATGATGACGGTGGGAAGTTGCCTTGCAGCATCAGGAGTGTGTGCAGTTTGATGGCGGCCTTGAACGGGTCACCCATTAGCGTGAGCGGTCAATAGCGAAAAAGCGTCTCCTTCAAACAGCCTTTTTCTTAAAAGCTGTAAAAGCTGTTTTTGTCTTTGGCCGGTGCGGACGGCGTTCAAGGCGCGATTCGTTCCTGTCGTTTCCGTCGTTGATTCGGATGCCACCAGTTCGTGTAATTTGGAGTTTGACGACAAGGAGCAACTCAATCGTTAAAGGCAAAACAAACCGGGTTAATGGCGACCCTACCGGGAATCGAACCCGGGCTCCCACCGTGAAAGGGTGGTGTCCTAACCGCTAGACCATAGGGTCGTCGAAGGGGCATAAATATATTCATCGCGCACGCACTGTCACGCAAATTTAACTGTAGCGGCCTCTGTGAGCGGCGCCGTTTTGGTCTGGTGATTGTTCTGCGGCGTTCATAGAACGCCGCTACAGCCCCAAATTCAAGTTTGCTTCAGCCGGTTTTTTCCAATAGGCTGCATTGATTCTGGAATGAAAATTTTTATTGATGGCAAATATTACGACGAACGCAACGCGAAGATCTCGGTCTTCGACCACGGACTGCTTTACGGTGACGGGATTTTTGAGGGCATCCGCGCCTATCACGGCCGCGTGTTCAAACTCCAGGAACACATTGACCGCCTGTTTTATTCGGCCAAGGCCATCCTGCTGGAAATTCCGATGTCGCCGGCGCGGATCATGAGCGCGGTGATCGAGGCGTGCCGGAGAAACAAGATCCGCGACGGTTACATCCGGCTGGTGGTGACGCGCGGCGTGGGCACGCTCGGTTTGAACCCGAAGAGTTGCAAACGTCCATCGGTCATCATCATCGCCGACAAAATCCAGCTTTATCCGCCGGGAGTTTACCGGCGCGGTCTGGACATCATCACGGTGCCGACGACACGCAATTTGCACAGCGCGCTCAATCCGGCCATCAAGTCGCTGAATTATCTCAACAACATCCTCGCCAAAATCGAGGCGAACAACGGCGGTTGCGAGGAGGCGGTGATGTTGAACGCGGAAGGGTTCGTGGCCGAATGCACGGGCGACAATCTGTTCATCGTGAAGAACGGCGCGCTGCTCACGCCGCCGCTGTCGGCGGGCGCGCTCTACGGCATCACGCGGCAGACAGTGATGGAACTGGCGGAGGAATCCGGCCTGAAGGTGTCCGAGCCGAACCTGACGCGTTACGATTTGTTCAGCGCGGATGAATGTTTTTTGACGGGCACGGGCGCGGAAATCGTGCCGGTGGTGAAAATTGACGGGCGGGTCATCGGTACGGGCAAACCCGGCCGGGTCACGCGCCGGCTGGAGGAGGAATACCACGCCTTGACGAAAGTCTCCGGCGAGCCGATATACAAATAGCGTTATGCAGTGCTCCAATTGCAAAGAAAAGCCGGCGACGGTGCATTTGACCCAAATCGTGGGGGACAAGATGCAGAAGAAATGAATTTATGGGACGCGTTCGACGCGGCGGATACATTATCACATGGTGGATTGGCGATCACGAACCGCGCCATGTTCACGTCCGCGACGCGAAGGGAAAACCGATTGGCCGTCTGGATGTGGATACATTGCAAGGCCTGGAAAACTGGACACCGCCGAAAAATTTGGTAAATATAATTATGGAATTGAAACGCAAAGGCCGTTTATGACGCCAACTTTGTCGCGACTGAAAAAACCGTTTGGCACGGCCAAAATGGTTGACTTGACCGCCGTTCGCTATCTGGCGTGGGAAGACGCCTTTGAGGTGGATTTCGAGGACGGCCTGACTTTTCTTGAGCCGCATTCGACGATTCGCAAGGCCAATCGCATTTCTCCAAAGGCCGAAATTGCGCGCGTGGAAATGGACGAAGAATGTCACGAAGGTTTTTTTGTTCATTATGACAACGGCCAGACCGCCGAAGTTTCGTGGGCATTCATCCGCGAATTGCCGCCGCGAAAACAAAAAAAATTTGCTCCGGTTTTTAACGATTCAACGATGTAACAACAATGCAGTGCTCCAATTGCAAAGAAAAGCCGGCGACGGTGCATCTGACCCAGATCGTGGGTGACAAGATGCAGAAGCTGGATTTGTGCGAGGATTGCGCCAAAGCCAAGGGCGTGAATGATCCAGGCGGTTTCGCGCTCGCGGATTTGATGCTCGGCCTCGGGGTGTCGCAGGAGATGGAACAATCTTCCGGCGGTGTGGAAATCAAGTGTCCGCGCTGTGGTTTCACGCAGGCGGATTTCAAAAAATCGGGACGGCTCGGTTGTCCGGAGTGTTATAAAACCTTTGCGGAGGGCCTGGAAGGTTTGCTCAAGACGATGCACAAAGGCACGCGGCACGCAGGCAAAGTGCCGGAAGCGTTGCGGGAATCACGCGAACAGGCCGACCGGCTCAAATCGCTGCAAAAGAAACTGGACAAGGCCATCAAAGAGGAAGATTTCGAACAGGCCGCCCAATTGCGCGATGAACTGAAGCAACTGGCCCCGCGCGGGACGGGTTTGACGGTGACGTGAGCCATGGACATCCACAAATTTCTCGTTTCACCCGCTGAGACCGCGCAACGGCACGGCCCGCACGACCGGATTGTCATGTCGAGCCGCGTCCGGCTCGCGCGCAATCTGAAGGACGCCACGTTTCCCGGCTGGGCGAAAAAGCCGGAGCGCGTTCGCGTGTTTGATTTGATCCGTCCGGCGGTCGAAAGTTTGCCGGAAATGAAGGACGCCTTTTCCGAGGCGATGGACAATCTCAGCGCGCTCGACAAGCAGATTCTGGTCGAGCGGCATTTGATCAGCCGCGAACACGCCGCGAAAAGTTCCGGCAGCGGCTTGGTGCTGAACCGCGACGAAACTTTTTGCGTGATGATCAACGAGGAGGATCATTTGCGGATGCAGGCATTGCGTCCCGGTTTGCAATTGCGGCAGGCGTGGAGCGCGATTGATCATCTGGATTCCGAGCTGGAGAAAAAACTCGATTATGCCTTCAACAACGACCTGGGTTACATGACCGCGTGTCCGACCAATCTGGGCACGGGCATTCGCGTGAGCGCGATGCTGCATCTGCCGGGACTCGTTTTGGCCGAGCAGATCAATCCGATCATTCAATCGGTCAACAAGCTTGGCCTCGCGGTGCGCGGGCTTTACGGCGAAGGCACGGAAGCGCTCGGCAACATTTTCCAGGTGTCGAATCAAATGACGCTCGGCGAAAACGAAATAACCATTGTCGAGCGGCTGGACAAGGTTTTGTCCCAAATCATCGAGCACGAGGAAAACGCGCGGCAGACGCTTTTGGAGAAAAAACCGAAGGTCGTTTACAACCATATTGGCCGCGCCTACGGCATTTTGGCCAACGCGCACAGCATTTCGTCGAAGGAAACGATGAACCTGCTTTCGCTCATGCGGCTGGGCGTGGACATGGACTTGTTTCCTGGCACGCAACGTGCGTTGGTGGATGAGTTGTTCATCCTGACGCAGCCAGCGCATTTGCAGAAACAGCTTTCGGACAAATTGTCCGCCGAGGAACGCGATTTGATTCGCGCCGACATGCTGCGCGAACGTTTGAAAAATGTGGGCCGTCCGGTGGCAAAACATTTCGGCGCGCCGGGAACAGGATTGGACAAATCGGCCAATTAGCAGCAGAATAGAGCGAGTATGAGCGACGAAGCCATGAGCAATTTCACGCCGCGCGCACAACAGGTGCTCGCGCTGGCGCGCAAGGAAGCCGACCGCTTCAATCACAATTTCCTCGGCACGGAGCATCTGTTGCTCGGCCTGATCAAATTGGGACAGGGCGTCGCTGTCAACGTGCTCCAAAAAATGGGTCTCGACCTCGAAACCGTCCGCATGGAGGTCGAGAAACAGGTCGGCACTGGCCCCGACCAGAAAATGATCGGAAACATTCCTTACACACCGCGCGTGAAAAAGGTCCTCGCGCTCGCCTCCAAGGAAGCCAAGGCGCTCAATCACACTTACGTTGGCACGGAACACATTTTGCTCGGCCTGCTCCGCGAGGGCGACGGTGTCGCCGCCAAGGTGCTCAAAAATCTCGACGTGGACATCGAGCAGGCGCGGCAGGAAATTTTGCGGGAGCTGGATCCGAATTTCACCGGCGAGGAATCGTCCATTCCCGAGGCCGGAGAAAAAGGGCCGGGTGCGGGGCCGGAGAAAAAAGGCGAAGTCAAAACACCCGCGCTCAAGGCGTTTGGCCGCGACCTTACGGAAATTGCGCGCAAAGGCGACCTGGACCCGGTCATCGGCCGCAAAAATGAAATCGAGCGCGTCATTCAAATTCTCTGCCGCCGCACCAAGAACAATCCGGTTTTGCTCGGCGAAGCGGGCGTGGGCAAGACGGCCATCGTTGAAGGGTTGGCGCAGGAAATCGTCAGCGGCAACGTGCCGGAAATTTTACGCGACAAGCGCGTCGTCACCCTGGATCTCGCGCTCATGGTCGCGGGCACGAAGTATCGCGGCCAGTTTGAAGAGCGCATCAAGGCCGTCATGGACGAGATTCGCCGCGCGAAGAACATCATTTTGTTCATTGACGAATTGCACACCATCGTCGGCGCCGGTTCGGCGGAAGGCACGATGGACGCCTCGAACATCATCAAGCCCGCGCTCAGCCGCGGCGAGATGCAATGCGTCGGCGCCACCACGCTGAACGAATACCGCAAATACATTGAGAAGGATGCCGCGCTCGAACGCCGTTTTCAATCCGTCAAAGTCGAAGCGCCTTCGGTGGACGAGGCGATTTTGATTTTGAAGGGCCTTCGGCGCAAATACGAAGATCATCACAAGGTTGAATTCACGGACAAAGCCGTCGAAACCGCCGTCAAATTATCCGACCGTTACATCACCGACCGATTTTTGCCGGACAAGGCGATTGACGTGATGGATGAATCCGGTTCACGCGCGCGCATCGGCACGATGACGCGGCCACCGGAGACCAAGGCGCTCGAGGTTGAGATTGAGGAAATCAAAGCCGAAAAGGAACGCGCCATCAAGAACCAGGATTTTGAAGGCGCGGCCTCGATGCGCGACAAGGAAAAGCAGACGAAGGAAAAACTGGAGTCCATGCTCGCCGCGTGGCGCGTCAGCCGCGAGGAAAAGCGCGTGGTGGTGGACGAGGACGACATTTTTCACGTCGTCGCCAAATGGACCGGCATTCCGATCAAGCGCATGGGACAGGACGAAACGCAACGATTGCTCGCCATCGAAACTGAAATGGAAAAGGTCGTCGTTGGCCAGCGCGAAGCCGTTTCGGCGATTTGCAAGGCATTGCGCCGCTCGCGGGCGGATTTGAAAGACCCGCGCCGGCCCATCGGCACGTTTTTGCTGCTCGGCCCCACCGGTGTCGGCAAAACGCTTTTGGCCAAGACGATGGCCGAGCAGATGTTCGGCGATGCGAAATCGCTCGTTTCCCTCGACATGAGTGAATACATGGAGAAATTCAACGTCTCGCGCCTCATCGGCTCGCCCCCCGGCTACGTCGGTTACGAGGAAGGCGGCCAGCTCACCGAAAAGGTGCGCCGCAATCCCTACTCCGTCGTGCTCTTCGACGAGATTGACAAGGCGCACCCGGACGTGTGGAACATCCTGTTGCAGATCCTGGAAGAGGGCAAACTGACCGACAACATCGGGCGCGTCGTCAACTTTCGCAACTGCATCATCCTGATGACTTCAAACGTCGGTTCAGACGTCATCAAACGCACGTCCACGCTCGGCTTCTCGCCCATCAGCGACGAGGCCACCTACGAAAAAATGCGCGAGCGCATCATGGACGAGGCCAAAAAGACGTTCCGCCCCGAATTCCTAAACCGGCTGGACGACCTGATTGTGTTCCGTTCGTTCACCAAGGCCGATCTCATCCAAATCCTCGACTTGGAAGTCGGGAAAGTTTTGGAACGGCTCCGCCATAAAAACATCCGGCTCGAACTCGATAAAAAGGCGAAGGACTTTCTCGTTGAGAAAGGCTATGACCCGCAATACGGCGCGCGTCCCATGCGCCGCTCGGTGGAACGTTTTCTCGAAGACCCGCTGGCCGAGGAAATTCTCAAGGGCAATTTGCATGCAGGCGAGCCAATCATTGTCACTTCCGACAAGGAGAAACTCGTCTTCAATCAAACGGCCGCCGCTGAAGGCGCGCTGTCGAGTTGATTTCCCTTCGGCGTTCGCTGTTCAACGTTGAACGTTCGATGTTTGTATTCTGTTCAAACATCCAACCCTGCTGTTGAATCCACTTCAGAATTCCCGCTTGCACCGTCCATTTCCGCGTTTAACCTGTAAACATGGCTGGATTCACTGACCGACATTTCTTTTTGCTCGCCGTTGCGATTTACGGTTGGAGCATGATTTACTCGGTTTTCCTGTGGCGAAAAGGTTTTCGCAAGGATGACCACGTGAATTATCTCCTGCTGCTCGCCGCGTTCGGGCTGCACACGATCGCCATGTTCCAGCGCGGCTTTTCCCTCAACCAATGCCCCGTCAACAACCTTTATGAGGCCACCACGTTCCTGCTCTGGGCGCTCGTGGTCGCCTACCTCGTCATCGGGCTGTTGCCGCGGCTGAAATTTCTTGGCGCGTTTGCGTCGCCGGTTTTGTTCGCGATTGGCGTGTTCGCTTTGATGCCCGCGCTGGACCCGCCGCGCGGGCCGCAACCGGAATTTTCCGGCGCGTTGACCAGTCTGCATGCCGCGACGATTTCGCTCGCCTATGGCGCGTTTGGGCTCGGCGCGGTGGCGGCGGGGATGTTTTTGACGCAGCAGCACGATTTAAAATTCCACAAACTCCGCGCCGTGCTGTCGCTGTTGCCGCCGATTCAACGGCTCGAAATCATCACCAGCCGGCTGGTGTTGGCCGGGCTGGTGCTTTTTTCCATCGGACTCGAGGCCGGCGGACATTTGCCCCGGCCCGAAGGCGTCAGCTATTGGCAGGATTCAAAAGTCGTCTGGTCCATCTTGATGTGGCTGGTTTATCTGGCGCTGCTCGTGTTGCACCGGGTTTTCCCGCAATCGAGCCGCCGCTTCGCGTCCGGCGTCATCGGCGCGTTTGCATTCCTGCTGCTCACCTTTTGGGGTACGAACCTGCTCTCAACCCTGCATCATCCATGAACCAAACGTGCCGAGTGTCGAGTGTCGAGTGTCGAGTGCGCCAAAATCGGGCGTTGTCGGCTCTGGTTCGCCTCCGTGTCACCCGTCACCTGCCTGCCGGCCGAAGTCCCGCATTGCGGGACGAAGGCTGGTCACCCGTCACTTTCCGCGAATGAACGTCGTTGTCATCGGCCTCAGCCACCATTCGTCGCCCGTTGAACTGCGGGAACGGTTCGCCTTTGCCGAGGCGAAAATTCCCGATGCGCTCAAATCGCTGCGCGAATCCGGCATCGCCGGCGAAGCCGTGATTCTCTCGACGTGCAACCGGGTGGAAATTTACGCCGCGACCGCGCTGGAACCCGCCCGGGCGTTTGCGGAATTGAAACAATTTCTCACAAGGTGGGGCGAGACTACTGGCGAGCCGGGGGTAGGGTCATCGCGCTGCGATGACCGGACGGCGCAGCGCGCCGTCCCTACCGACATATGCGACACACTCTACACGCTGGCCGAACCGCAAAGCCTGCAGCACCTGTTCAAAGTCGCGTGTGGGCTGGACTCGATGGTGCTCGGCGAGACCGAAATCCTCGGCCAACTCAAAAAGGCTTACGACCTCGCATTCCGGCACCGCCACACCGGCGCGCGTTTGAACAAAGCGTTTCAACGCGCATTTCACGTTGCCAAACACATTCGTACCGAGACGAACATCCAACGTGGCAGCGTTTCCGTGGCGTCGGTCGCGGTCGAGTTGGCGGAGAAAATTTTTAGTTCGCTCAACGACCGCGAAGTGCTGGTCATCGGTGCCGGTGAAACGAGCAAAAAGACCGCGCGCGCCCTGCTTTCGCGCGGTGCGCGCAGCATCATCGTGGCCAATCGTTCGCACGACCGCGCAGTGACGCTGGCCAATGAACTCGGCGGACGCGCCGTGCAGTTCGACGATTGGGCAGGGGAGTTTCAAAAAATTGACATCGCCATCAGCAGCACGTCCGCGCCGCATCACATTCTCGACCGCGCCCGGCTGGAGCCGTTGATGAAGCTGCGCCATTACCGGCCGTTGCTGCTCATTGACATCGCCGTGCCGCGCGACATTGATCCCGAAGTGAATTTTCTGGAGAACGTTTATCTTTACAACATTGACGACCTCCAGGCCATTGCCGACGATCACCTGAAGCTGCGCAGGGAGGAAATTGCGCGGTGCGAACAAATCATCGCTGAGAAAGTGAAGGTGTTGTTGGACGCGAAAAGTTTTCAACCATGGATCCCGCAAAGCGGGACGGATGGACACGGATACAAAACCCTCGCAGACCCCGCATGAAAAAGGTGGTTAAGTTCTCTTTTCATCCGTGTTAATTCGTGTTCATCTGTGGTTAAAAAATGGCTCCCGAACGTCCCATCATTATTTGCACGCGCGGCAGCGCGCTGGCGCTCGCGCAGGCCAACCTGATCGCCGCGCAATGTCGTGAAACATTTTCACGGCTGCGCTTCGAGCTGAAAATCATCAAGACCACCGGCGACAAATTACAAACTGCATCGCTGGCGAAAAAGGGCGAGAGTTTGCCAAAAGGTTTGTTTACGAAGGAACTCGAAGTCGCGCTCGTCAAAGGCCACGCCGATCTTGCCGTACACAGTCTGAAGGATTTGCCGACCGATTTGCCTGCCGGACTCACGCTCGCCGCCACACCCAAACGCGCCGACGTCCGTGACGTGCTGATTTACCGTTCTGCCGAATTCATCAAGACCCGTGCCGCAGACATGACCTCCGCCGACTGGGTGCCGGGCCAGGACGCGTTGCGCGGCTTCAAACCACACCTGAAACTGAAAGATTTCCCGAAAGGCGCGACCATTGCCACCAGCAGCACGCGGCGCAAGGAACAATTGCTCGCGGCGCGACCGGATTTGAACGTCGTCGAAATTCGCGGCAACATTACCACGCGGATGCAAAAAGTCGCCGAGCGCGGCGAACTGGACGCGACGGTGCTGGCGCTCGCCGGTCTGTCGCGGCTCAACTTCCGCGTCACGCCCGAAGGCAAGCTCGAAGGCGACGCCGTGCCGGACGGTTTGCTGGCGACGGTTCTGGACGTGGACGTGATGTTGCCGTGCGTAGGGCAGGGGGCCATTGGCATTGAAATTCGCGCAGACGACGAGCGCATCGCCAAAATTTGCGAACGGCTGAACCATTTCAATACGTTTCAGTGCGTGACGGCGGAGCGGGCGTTTTTGCGAGCGATGGGCGGCGGCTGCCAGAGTCCGGTGGCCGCTTATGCCGAAATCAACGGCAGCCGGATGGAAATGCGCGCGGTATCGTTCCGGGAAGGACCGGCCAAGCGCGCCGAAGGAAAACGTCCGGTGGCCGAAGCGGCGGAGTTGGGTGAACAGCTTGCGGCGGAGTTGAAATAAAAAGGTAGGGCGGCGCTGCTGTGCCGCCGGATATGTGATGGCCGCGCAGCAGAGACTGTCTCAAAACTCAAAACCGGCCTGTGAAAAAGTTGAAAAAGACCATCAAAACACCATCGCTGAGAATCAAAGCGCGTCATATCGAAAATGTGGGGGTCGCGTTTT
>Ga0209540_10000595_pt1 | contig 32988 bp, 37 predicted proteins | sample BarGraIncu01121A_FD_184501 | JGI IMG/M metagenome (GOLD analysis project Ga0209540, IMG submission 184501) | Arctic peat soil microbial communities from Barrow, Alaska - Barrow Graham LP Incubations 011-21A (SPAdes) (version 2) | ecosystem: Environmental > Terrestrial > Soil > Wetlands > Peat... | reverse complement strand
CGAGATCGGGCAACTCACCGTACTCGAGGTAGAAGACGTCGTCGGGGCGATCGATCGCGCCCTCCTGCACCATGAACCCGCCGAGGGCGAGCAGCGCGTACCGGATCGCGACCAGCCACCGGACCGCCTCGCTCTTCATGTTCTCGCGCATGCGGGCGCTCGAGCGCCCCCGCCCGAGCACGCGCGCGAAGGCGGCGCGCTTCAGCGGGTTGCCCAGCCGGGCTCGCGCATCCGCCGCCGCGACGTCGGCGGCTGCTGCCCGTCCCGCGGCGTCGCCGAGCGGATCGCTGCCCCGGTCGTCGGCGAGGTAGGAGCGGACCACGCTCAACACGTAGTCGGGCCGCTCCGCCCAGGTCGGGTTGGCGAATTCGAGCTCGCCGCGGCGGTGATGCCCGTGCTCGTTCATGAACGCGTCCCATGCCTCGAGGAACCCGGCAGCCTTCGCGTCCCCGCGCTCGGCGTTCGCCTCCAGGCGCCCACGCACGTCCGCCCACCCTGAGCCGACCAGGACCGCGCTGCGGACACCCGTCGCGCCTCCGGCCAGTGCGCCGAGTCGCCACATGTCATGTCCAGCCTCGGCCGACGAGACGTCGCCGCGCCCCGCCACGAGTCCGTTCGCCAAGGCGCCGCTCTCGTCGCCGAGCCACGACTTCGTCAGGCCGCCCAGCAGCCGGAACCCGAACATGGCGACGGCCGCGTACGCGAGCGTGTCGTTGAACTCGGAGAACTCCTCGTTGAGCGAGAGGACCAGGCGAAGCGCCTCTTCCTTGTCGCCGGCAGCCGAGATCGCGCGCATCGACTCCTCGGTCGTGCGCCGCATGTTCGCGGCGAACCGCACGGCCCGCGCCGGCGTGTGGCCGCCGATGTAGCCGGGCAGCGCAAACACCATCCGCAGGGTCGAGAGCACCTTCTTGAGGGGTGAGACGCGGACCTTCTCGAGCTTCGGGAGTTCGACGTAGTCCTGCATGCCTCCGAGCGCGATGTCGATGTCGAGGCCCGGCAGGGTCGCGAACGCCTCGCGCAGTAGCGACAGGTTGAAGTAGATGCGCCCGCCCACCAGCCCGATCGACTTCTTCGCGTCGATCGGGACCCCGAACGCCCCGAGCATCCCTCCGAGGATGTCGTCCGCGTGCCCGTGGATGATCGACCACGTCATGGGCGTGGCGACGTCCGGCAGGATCTCGCCGGTGTTGACGTTGCTCCAGATGGTGGGCGGCTCGGCCGTCGTCGCGGCGGGCCTACGGACCGCGATCGCCGTGACCGGTCGCGACTGCAGGAGCCAGACCTGTTCTCCGTCGTAGGCCCACTCGACGTCGGCCGGCCCGCCCACGAGCTCCTCGGCCTGCAGCGCGAGACGGGCGACCTCGCGAGCGACGTCCTCGCTGACCGACGGCGCGAGCGCTACCTCGCGGTCGACCTCCTCCGTGACGACCGCGCCGTCACCGTCCGCGACCAAACGCACCGCCTTGTCGCCGGTTGAGGAGTGCAGCAGGCGCAGGCCGTCGCGCCCGAAGACGAACCGGTCGGGAGTCACGCGACCCGAAACAAGCGTCTCGCCGATCCCGAGGCACGCTTCGACCAGGACGTCGTCCGAGCCGTCGACCGGGTCGACCGTGAACGCGACGCCGGCCGCCACCGCCGGCACGAGCCGCTGCACGATGACCGCCATCGCGACGCCGTCGTGCGGGATGCAGTTGCGCTCGCGGTAGCTGACCGCGCGCTCGGAGTAGAGCGACGCCCAGCAGTCGCGGACCCGTCCCGGAAGGTCATCGATCCCGCTGACGAAGAACGTGCCGTGCTGACCCGCGAAGCTGGCATCGGGCAGGTCCTCGGCGTTCGCGGACGAGCGCACCGCGAGGTGCCCGCCGCCGAGGTGCGCGCGCCAGTCGTCAAGTATCCCGGTCACCTCGGGGGCTACCGGCGTGGCCACGATCGCGGCGTGCACCTTCGCGGCGTCCAGCGGCGGCCAGCCGTAGAGCAATGCGGCCACTCCGGCACGGTCCGCGTGCTCGCGGTAGGCGTCGCAACCCAGGAAGCGTGCCTCGGGCACGGGCAGGCCCGCCGCCGCGAGCATGCGCAGCGACTCCGCCTTCGGCCCGATCTCGCTCGCCATCGCTACAGCGCCGCCGCGATCCGTGCCGCCAGCGCGGCGTTGGACCACACGAGCTGCTTGTTGGCCTCTTCGGTGGCACCGCCGGAGAGCGCATGCAGGCGCGCGAGGAGGAACGGCGTCACGTTCTTGCCGCGGACCCCGGCCTCGTCGGCCTCCCGAAGCGCGCAGTCAGTCCACCCGTCGAGCGTCGTGCGGTCGATCTCGTGCTCGACCGGGATCGGGTTCGCGATCACCGCGCCACCGCCCAGCCCCAGCGACTCGCGCGCCCGGAGGATGCCGGCGATCTCGCCGGGCGTCTCGCAGCGGACGTCGACGCCGAGCCCGCTGGTGCGGCTGTAGAACGCCGGGAACTCGTCGGTGCGATACCCGATCACCGGTACGCCGTGGGTCTCGAGCACCTCAAGGGTGAGAGCGAGGTCGAGGACCGACTTCGCCCCGGCGCACACGACGGCGACGGGCGTGCGCGCGAGCTCGAGCAGGTCCGCGGAGACGTCGAAGGACCGCTGCGCGCCGCGATGCACCCCGCCGATGCCTCCCGTGGCGAACACGCGGATGCCGGCCATCGCCGCGAGCACCATCGTCCCGGCGACCGTGGTCGCGCCGTCCGCACGCTGCGCGACCACGACGCCGAGGTCGCGTCGCGAGACCTTTGCGACCCCCTTCGCGGTGGCCAGGTGCTCGATCTGCTCCCGGGTGAGCCCGACGCACGGCCTGCCATCCAGAACGGCGATCGTGGCCGGGACCGCACCCGCCTCGCGGCAGACGCGCTCGCACTCAAGCGCGCACTCGACGTTCGCCGGGTACGGGAAGCCGTGGCTGATGATCGTCGACTCGAACGCAACGACCGGGACGCCGGCGTCGAGCGCCAACATGACCTCGGTCGCGATCTGCAGGTGGCCGTCCACTCAGTCCAACTCCTTCGCTGCGGCCGAAGCCGCTTCCGGCGTCACCCGTCGGCTCACCGTGTCTTCGTCTCCGAGCGCGATCGACGCAAGTGAAGTGCCCAGCGCCGCAGCGTCGCGGGCTCCCCTACCCGACAGTGCGGCCCACGCGACACCGGCGCAGAACGCATCGCCCGCCCCGCTGGCGTTGGCCACCGACACGAGCGGCGCAGGGGTCGTCCCGCTCGCCGACGCGTCGGCCCACGCCGTCCCGCCGACACCGCACGTCACGAACGCTGCTCCGGCGCCGAGCGCCACGAGTTCCCGTGCGGCGGCGAGCGCGGCGGCGAGTCCGTCGACCTCGTGGCCGAGCAGCACCGCGGCCTCGGCGGCGTTCGGCGTGAGCGCGGCGACTCGCGACAGGATCCCGGCCGCACGGCCGGCCTTGGCCTCCGATACGGGCTCCAGCACGATAGGCGCCGTCACCGTGGCCGCCAACCATTCCAGCGAGACGGCCGGCAGGTTCGTATCGACGACGACCAGACATGCGGCAGCGAGCAGCGCCGCGCGCGCCGGCTCCGCCAGCGCTGCCGGCGTCACCAGGTCGAGCACCCGCATGTCGTTGACCGCGAGCGCCATGTCGCACCATTCGTCGAGGATCGCGAGATAGTGCGCGCCGGGCAGGTCGCCGGCAACGATCGATGCGGACACGTCGATGCCGGCATCGCGGCAGGCCTCCATGAGCGCGCGGCCCGCCTCGTCCCCGCCGAACGCGGTCACCAACGACACGTTCACACCGAGCCGGGCGAGGTTCTCGGCCACGTTGCGGCCCACTCCGCCGGCGCTCACGCGGATATGGCCGGGATTCGAGTCGTTCGCGCGGACGGCGGCCGACGACGCGCCGACGATGTCGGTGTTGGCCCCGCCGACGACCACGACGCGAGCCCCTGCGGCCGTCACAGAACCGATCGCACGCCCGCCCATCCCCGCCTCCTTCGTCGTCACGGCCGATTGTCCCACGCGAGGCGGCATACGCGGCGAGAACACCGCCCGGCACAGGCGCCTGTGCGCGCGGTATGATACCCTGTGGGGTATATTTCTCATGTAGTCGCCCTTGGAGGAACCGTGTACCTCGACCGCTATCTCCGCCTCATCGCCGGCACCGTGGTTCTGGCGTCCGTCGCACTCGCTTACTTCCTCGACATCCGCTGGCTGATCCTGACCTCGTTCGTGGGCGTGAGCCTGGTGCTCGGCGGCGCCGTCGCAAGGTGCCCCATGATCTCGATCCTTCGCGCTCTGGGCGTCCGGGAGCTGCCGGAGGGCTGCTCGCGCGCATAGCGAGCGGTGCTCGACCCAAACCACAGGCGCGGCCCCCGGGGCTGCGCCTGTTCTGCGTCCGGGCGGGTCCCGGGGCGCACCGGGCGTGGGTGGGTACCTACGAGATACGACCGGACGCACGGATCGAAAGGCACCGTCATGAACCGAAGCGACCTCACCATCCTCGTCACGGGCGGTACCGGACATCAAGGTGGCGCGGTCGCCCGACACCTGCTCGCCGACGGGTGGAACGTCCGCGCGCTGGTACGCGACCCCGCCAAGCCGGCCGCGCTCGCGCTGGCCGAGGCGGGCTGCGAGCGCGTGCAAGGCGACCTCACCGACCGCGCCTCACTCGATCGCGCCGTCGACGGCTGCCACGGGGTCTACAGCGTCCAGACGCCGCGCGACGTCGGGCCGGAGGGCGAGATCCGGGAGGGCATCAACCTCGCGGACGCCGCCGCCGCGGCCGGCGTGGACCACTTCGTCTACAGCTCGGTCTATGGCGCCGACCACGAAGACGACGTCACGTTCCGGTGGCCCAAGCGCCGCATCGAGGCGCACATCGCGGAACTCGGGATGCCCGCGACCATCTGGCGACCGGTGACGTTCCTGGACAACTTCCTGCGTCAGCGCGACGACATCGTTTCCGGGCACCTGCGCGCGGCGGTCGACCCCGATGTGGTGCGCCAGTTCATCGCCACCGACGACATCGGCAGGTTCGTCGCCCTTGCATTCCGCGAGCACGACCGGTTCGCGGGGGTGAGGGCCGAGATCGCGAGCGACGAGATGACGATGCCCGAGCTCGCGGGGCTGTTCTCCCTCGTGCTCGACCTTCCGGTCGTCTTCGACCAGATCGAGCCCATGCCGGGGATGGTCACGGCACACAAGCCGCCCGCCGGTGAGATGCCGATCGGCCATGCGGACCTCGAGTCCCTGCGCGAGCTCGTGCCGGACCTGTGGACGGCCGAACGCTGGATCCGAGCACAGGACTGGGGCGTCTAACCACCTCCGCACGACGCAAAGAGGGCCACCCCTGGCGGGGTGACCCTCTCCCATCGCTGCCGAACAGCGACATTCATCCAAGAATCGGAGGCGCTTGCTTCCGCGCCCGGGGAACTGCCCCGGAGCGCCGCCGTCCTAGGAGGTGCGGACTTCCGTGAGATCCACGTCGGACCGGACCAGCGCAGCGATGTAATGACTTTGCATCTGCTGGATCACCTCCTCTTCGTCGACGGACGCCGATGCGCCCTCGGGTATCCCCGTGCCTGAAACGATAGCAAGCCGCGCGCCGAATGATGTGGCGAACCCGTGGAGCGGCCGTGTTGCCTCGCCGAACGGTCGCCTAGAGCAGGCCGGCGGCCCTCGCGAAACTGTCCGGATCGCGCCCAAGACGCTCGCCGCGGTCGGCCGAGTCGATCGAGGCCATCTCCTCGGCGGTGAGTTCGAAACCATAGACGTCCGCGTTCTCCGCGATGCGCTCGCGGTGCACGGACTTCGGGATCGTGGTCACACCGTGCTGCAGGATCCACCGCAGGGTGACCTGCGCGGGGGTCTTTCCGCGCCCTTCGGCGATCACCGCGATCTCCGGGATCTGCGCGACGGCTCCTCGCATGATCGGCGCCCACGCCTGCATGGTGATCCCGTGCGCGGCGCAGAAGTCGCGCAGACCGGGCTGCTGGAGGCGCGGATGGTGCTCGACCTGGTCGACCGCGGGCGGGATGTCCGCGAACGCGAGCAGCCCCTCCAGATGCGGAACGAGGAAGTTGCACACGCCGATGGCACGGACGATGCGCTCTGATCGCAGCTTCTGCATGGCGCGCCACGTCTCGTGGACGGTGTCCGGCATCGGCCAGTGGATCATGTAGAGGTCGACGTACTCCAGGCCGAGGCGGGTCAGGCCGCGCTCGCAGGCGGCCAGCGTGTTGTCGTAGCCCTGCTCGTCGTTCCACAGCTTCGTCGCGACGAACAGGTCGTGACGCGGGATGCCGCTCGCCGCGATGGCGCGACCGACACCCGCCTCGTTCTCGTACATGGAAGCGGTGTCGATCCCCCGGTATCCGAGCTCGAGCGCCCAGGCGACCTCGTGTTCGACCTCGGCGCCCGGCTGCGAACGGAACGTGCCGAGTCCGAGCCGGGGCATGTGGATGCCGGGCGCGATCTCGACCGTGTCGGCGAGCGAGTGAAGTTCAGGCTGCTCCATCAGGTGACCTCCTGATGGGAGTGTACCCGCGCGCCCGGTCAGCGACCCGCGTCGCTCGCCATGCCGACGGCCACGTAGTAGGTCTTCGCGAGGTCGAGCGCCTCGTCTTCGAGCAGTGAAGCGTCGACGACGTAGGCGATGCCGACGGCGAGGTTCCTGGCACCTGAGCTGATGGCGGCGCCTTTCGCCCGGGCCCACAGCACGGCGTGTGTGGCTTCGGCCTTGGCGCCGTTCTCGTTGGTCCACTGAACGGGACGGTCGAAGACGCCGAGCCACGCGCCTGCCCGGTTCGCGGTGGCGGCCAACGGACGCATCAGCGTCACGGAAAGCGGCACCTGGGCCGCGAGTTCCTCGGGAGCGTAGTCGACGCTGGAAATGATCAGTCTCATTCGTGTCCCCTCAGGCGCGACGCTTCAGCGGCAGCTGAGCGCTACCCAGTCTAGCGTGCGCGGCCGCCCTCCGGGTGCCCGGGTTCGACGGGCGCCGGTCGGCCGCGGCGGGATCGCCGCTAGTGCTTCGCGCGCCGCCACATCGAGAACAGGTGCCGGTGGTAGAACCCGCTGGCCAGCATCAGCGCGAGCCCGACGCCCAGGTACATGACCGCCAGGTCCGGTTTCGGGATCGGTGAGCGCTTCAGCACGATGCCGAGCACGATCATGAACACGGTGATGAGATAGCTCTTCCAGCCCTGGAACGAGTACGCGCTCACGCGAGCGGGACCTCCCTCGATGCGCGCGATGTTCTTGGTCACGATCCCGTGGAACACGAACCGGAGGAACACCGCCGCGACCGCGAGCCCGGCGACGGTCAACTCCAGCTCGAGCGGCACCGACACGGGGGCGAGCCATGTCACCGCATAGGTGAGCAACAGGATACCGACGCCCATCCAGATGACGCCCGCGATCGCGAACAGCCAACGGCGGTCGATGTCGAGGCGCATGCGCTCGGCGAGCGTGGGGGCGGTGCCGGTGTCGGGATCCGTGGTCATCGGGCGCTCTCGGCCTTTCGATTGTCTGTCACCGGAGACAGGATGCATCATCCCGCCGGCACCTGCATGACCCGAAGCAAGCGCCCTGCCGTGATCGCCACGCGGCGGCGCGGGTCTCGATCCCTTCCGCGCTCGTGCTAGCATTCACATGTTCACAAGCGAGTCCCGCCCGCATGCGGGACGCGAGGCATTCAGGAGCCGCGGCCCATGGCCCACGTACGCTCGCTCTTCTTCAAAGGACCGCTCGCCGACGTCGAGAACAAGGCGATCACCGCCTTCAAGCTCGGCCGCCCGAGCGACGTCATCTGGAACATCACCAACCGCTGCAACCTGCTGTGCGACCACTGCTACATGGCCGCCGACGCGCACACGCGCCCCAACGAGCTCACCGACGAGGAGACGATGGCCCTCGTCGACCAGATGGGCGAGCGCGGACTCCCGGCTCTGTTCCTGTCCGGCGGCGAGCCGATGATGCGCCGCAACTTCTGGGAGATCCTCGAGCGTGCGCGCGGCTACGGGATCCGCGTCACCGTCTCCACCAACTGCACGCTCATCGACCGCGAGACCGCGAAGCGCCTGCGCTCCGACGGCATCGACTGGGTCGCGACCTCGCTCTACGGCCCCGACAAGTTCCACGACACGATGGTCGGGGTACCCGGCACCCGGCAGCGTGTCATCGAGGCCATCAAGGTCCTGCGCGAAGAGGGCGTCGGCGTCGCCATCAAGACGGCGATCAGCAAGGCGACCTGGCCGCACGTCTACGAACTGATCAGCGAGGCCCGGGCGCTCGACGTCGGCCTCATCTACTTCTGCGACCTCATCACCGCCGGCCGCAGCGAGGGCGAGGACGACGGCCGCATCACCCCCGCGCAGTGGCGCGAGCTGGCCGACTACATCATCGGGGACCTCATCGCGGGCGAGCAGGCGGGCGTCAAGGGCATGGAGTGGGACATCGGCGCGATGCCGTCGTTCATCCCCTACGTCGCCGAGCGCTTCATGGAGCGCGGCATCGACGTGAGCAACGGGCTCGAACGCCTGAAGGTCATCAGCGCCTGCCCCGTCGGCAAGGGCCACATGAACATCAACTCCGAGGGCGGGATCATGCCCTGCCAGTTCGCTCAGGACTGGACGATCGGCAACGTCCGCGAGGTGTCACTGCAGGACGCGGTCGGCGCGCTCTACACGCTCGACCGGCAGGAGTCCAAGGGCGTGTGCTCGCCCGAGGAGTGCGAGTACTCCCGTATCTGTCGCGGCTGCCGCGCGAAGGCCTGGCAGCGCACCGGCGACCCGATGGCCGAGGACCTCACCTGCCTTCTGCACGCTGAGGCCGACCGCTCGGCGCTCGTCGAGCAGATCGACGCGGCGCCGGAGTTCGCGCGTTCCGCCCCGTGCTCCACTCCGGGAAGCTGCTAGTCGTGCCGGCCGACGACCGCACGCTGGTGGAGCGAGCGCAGATGGACGACGGGAGTGCGACCACCGACAAGCTGATCGAGCGCTACCTCCGCGGCGCGACACTGCTGCGCGACGCGATCGCGGGGATGACGCCCGAGCAGCTGGCGGCGCGCCCTATCGCGGGCAAGATGTCCACGACCGAGGTCGTCTGTCACGTGGTCGACGCGGACCAGTTCATGGCCGACCGGATGAAGCGCACCGTCGCCACCGAGCGACCGCTGCTCATCGGCGTCGATGGCATCACCTACCTCAAGGCGCTCCGCTACGCGCAGCGTGACCTCGACCTGGACCTGCGACTGCTCGAGGTCACGCGCGAGCAGATGGCCGCGGACCTGTGGCGGCTCGACGCAGCCTCCTGGGAACGCGACGCCGTGCACAGCGAGGTCGGCCTCGTGACGCTGCGCGGCTTGCTGCTGCACACGATCCGTCATCTCGAGCGCCACATCCTGGCGATCGAGGAGAAGCGCACGGCCCTCGGGCTCTAGACGATGGTGTAACCGCACCCTAGCTATGCGGTTCAGACCCCCCCGCATGGTGGTACGGTAGGAAACCCCCCTATCACCCTCGACCCTTGGACCTCTTATGCTTGCGATCATCGAAGCCTGGCGCGCCGGACTGCTCGGCCGCGACAACTGGCTGCGAAACCTCGGCGCCGGCGTCGTTGTCGGCGTCGTCGCACTGCCGCTCGCGATGGCCTTCGCCGTCGCCTCGGGAGTCAAGCCCGAGAACGGCCTGTACACCGCGCTGGTCGCCGGACTCGCGGTCACGCTCTTCGGTGGCACGCGCGTCCAGATCGCCGGCCCGACGGGCGCGTTCGCGGTGCTGCTCGCCAGCGTCACGGCGCGCTACGGCTTCGCAGGTCTTCAGCTCGTCACGTTGATGGCGGGGATCATGCTGCTCGCCTTCGGCCTGGCCAAGATGGGCGGCGTCATCCGCTTCATCCCCGAGTCGGTGATCCTCGGCTTCACAGCCGGCATCGGGGTCGTGATCTGGGTCGGCCAGTGGGACGCCTTCTTCGGGCTGCCCAAGCCGACCGGCGAGGCCTTCCACGAGAAGCTGTTCGCCCTTGTCACCTCGCTGCCGCACCTCCATCCGGCCACGACGCTACTCGGGCTGGCCTGTATCGGCATCCTCGTCGGGTGGCCGCTGATCCCCAAGGCGGGCAGGATCCCGTCGCCGCTCGTCGCGCTCGTCATCGCAACGATCGCCCAGACCGTCCTGCATCTCCCGGGTGTCGCAACGATCGGCACCACCTTCGGAGGGGTCCCGCTCGGCCTTCCTCCCCTGACCCTCCCACACACATCGGTCAACACGGTGCTGCAGCTCGTGCAGCCCGCCTTCGCGATCGCGATGCTGGGGGCGATCGAGTCGCTGCTGTCGGCGACGGTGGCCGACGGCATGACGGGCGTGCGCCATGACTCGAACCAGGAGCTCGTCGGCCAAGGCATCGCGAACATGGCGTCCTCGCTGTTCGGAGGCTTCGCGGCGACGGGAGCGATCGCACGCACCGCGACCAGCGTCCGCAACGGCGGCAACAGCCCACTGGCCGGCATCGTCCACGCGGCACTGATCGCGCTCGTGCTCGTGGCGCTGGCGCCGCTGGCCTACAACGTGCCGCTTGCCGCGCTCGCGGCCATCCTGTTCGTCGTCGCGTTCAACATGAGCCAGGTCGGCCACGTCCACCGGACAGCCCTGCGGGCGCCCAGGTCCGACGTCGCCGTCATGACCATCACCTTCTTTCTCACCGTGTTCACCGACCTCGTGCTCGCGGTCGAGGTCGGATTGATCCTCGCGATGCTCAACTTCATGCGCAGGATGTCGACGGCCGTCGAGGTACGTCCCCTGGAGAACGGCGAACTGGCGGCGCATCTGCCGACGGAAGGCGCCCCGGAGGTCCCCGAAGGCGTGCTCGTCTACACGGTCGATGGCCCGTTCTTCTTCGGAGCCGTCGACCAGTTCGAGCAGGCGCTCCTCCACACCCACACCGAACCGGCCGCCCTCGTGATCTCGCTGGAACGCGTCCCCTTCATCGACCTCACCGGACTCGCCAGCCTGGGCGAGGTGGTGGGCACGCTGCAGAGGCGCGGCATCCACGTCGCTCTGTGCTGCGCTAACGCCGACGTTTCCGGGCGGCTCGAGCGCGCGGGGATCACCGGCTCGCTCGCGGTGCCCCCCTCGGCCGACCTCGCGGCGGCCATAGAGAGCGCGCGCTCGTCGCTGTAGAGTGGTGGCACGTGCCCGTCGCCCCCGAGGGAGACGCAATGCCGCGCCTGCTGTTCGGCCTTCTGCTGCTGGTGCATGGAGCCATCCATCTCGCCTGGCTCCAGCCCGCACCCGACGATCCCAAGTGGCCGTTCCTGTGGCGCTCACCGTGGCTGCCCAAGGTGGGCGAGGAGGCCCTGCGCAACTTCGGCACAGCGGCGATCGCGCTCATGTGCGTCGGATATGTCATCGCCGCTCTCGGGGTCTGGGGCGTTGGGTTCCTGGCGGGGATGTGGGTGCCGGCCGCGCTCCTGGCGTCCGCCCTCTCGTTCGTGGTGATCGCGGTGCTGTGGCACCCGTGGTTCTTCGCGGGACCGACCGTCGACGTCGTCATCGCCGCCGCTGCGCTCCTTCACTGGGTCGCATAGGCTGCAACGCAAAGCGGCCCCGCATCCCTTCCGGGTGCGGGGCCGCTTTGCGCCCACCGGTCTCTAGGCGACCGGCGCCTGCGTGCTCACTGTGGTCAGGGAACCGCGCTTCACCTTCAGGAGCACCGCGAACAGGTACGCGATCGCCACCGGGTGCACCAGCACCATCGCGACGACCCAGAGCACCTTGCGGTTCGGTTCGGTACCCGGGTACTCGACGTCGGCGCGCAGCACCCCGTCGACGATCATCCAGATGACGAACAGCGGATAGGCGATGCTGGCGAGGCCGCCGGCGACGGCCAAGCCTCCGAACCCTATCGCGAACGGGAAGAACAGATGTTCCATCGTACACACGCCCTTTCGTACTCTGAGACTTCAGGAATCTAGTCGACGAGCAGGATCACGACCTCGCCGATTCCTCGGTTCAGCGCGATGTCGATCCGCGGGCCGGTCCCGCTCCACGCATCGTTGACCCAGCTATCGCTGTTGACCGAGCTCCCATCGGCGGTGAAGTCGCCGAGGCCGTCGCTTCCGCCGGTCACCCGCGCTCCCACCCCGCGCGGCAGCCGAAGCGTGAGTTTGCCGAGGCCGGCGTTGATGCGGCCAGTGAACCCGGTGGTCCGGGCGCCGGACAGGTCGAGCGTGGTCTCGCCGATGCCGGAGTCGACGGCGAGCGCGGTCACGTCGACACCGCGCAGGTCCACGGACGTCCTCCCGACGCCGAGCGTCAGGTGCAGGTCGGTGGGGATGCCCTTGGCGATCCGCACGTCCCACGTGTTCTTCACGTTGTCGAAGATCTTCGTGTTCGAGTTCTCCGGCTGGCGCACGGAGAGCGTCCCGGTGCTGGCCTCGACGCTGTAGGCGACCTCGGGGAGCCAGCTCGGCGGTGCGTACACGAACGTGCCGATCATCGCGGTACCAGAGGCCTCGGCGCCGGAGAGGGTGAGTTCTCCGACGCCCATCGCGATGTCGGTCTTCAGCGTGGTGGCGCCGTCCAGCGTGACGGTCTTGTTGAGCGTGTGCGTGGCCGTCGCGGGATTGTCGGCGAGCTTCACCCTCGTACAGCCCGTGGCCCCTGCCACGGCGGCGACCGTCAGGATCGCCGCCGCGAGGGCGGTGTAGATCCTTCTCATTGCGCGCCTCCCTCGAAGCGTCCGACCAGCATGACCTTGGCGAACAGACCGTGCAGATAGCCGATCCCCTTGGCGAGCCACAGCGTGAGGAACACGCCGAGCAGGCCTCCAGCGAAGAAGAACGGAGCGCCCCAGGGCTCTACCAGGTAACCCCACCCGTTGATGCGGATAACCGGGCTGTTGGCGACCCACTGCACGATCGGCAGCGCGAACGTGGCCACCGACACCGCCAGTGCGGACACCACGACGGTGAAGTACGTGATGCCGAGCGGCAGCATCAGGAGCATGTAGAGCATGGTGGTCCAGGTGCGGTAGTCCGAGAACCAGCTCTTCAGCCGGCCCCAGATCGTCCCGTCCGCGACGACTACCGTGCGGGGGCGGCGGGGCATCCGCTGCCCGAGCAGGCCCTCGACAATCCGTCCCTCCGCGAGCGAGATCGCCCGCACCGCTCCGATGAACAGCAGTGCCACCGGAACCCCGATGATCAGGATGAACAGCCCCGCCGACAGCGAGAGGCCGGTCACGACCACCGTGAAGTACAGCACGCCCGTGAGCAGCGACAGCAGCATGTAGAAGAGGGCTCCCCATGCCGCCGGATCCGCGACCACGCCGAAGAAGCGGGCGAAGGGATTGGTCGACTTCGACGACGGAGCCGCCGGCCTGCGAAGCGCCGCCGTGACGGTGCGCTCGGTCTCCCGGTACGCGGCGGCGATCTCCGCCGGCGTCCCGTAGGCGTCGATGGCCTCGGCCACCGCTTCCGGCGTGCCTCCGTTCTCGGCGGCCGCGCTCCGGAGGTACTCCTCGGCGTCGTAGACGGCGTCCTGCACGAGCGCCGGGTCGGCACCCGCCAGCGCCGTCCTCAGTTCGGCCAGATAGGCCTCGATGGTCTCAGGCATCGTTCCTCCCCTCCAGCGTCATGTCGACGTAGTCGCGCGTGGTCGCCCATGCCGACTTCCAGTCCGCGAGCACCGCCCGGCCCCGGTCGGTGATCGTGTAGTACTTGCGCGGGGGGCCCGCGACGCTGGGCTCCACGCGGCTTCCCAACAACCCGCTCTCCTCCATGGAGCGCAGGACCGGGTAGAGCGTCCCCTGCTTGACCGGCGCGCCCTGCTGCCAGTTCCCCTCGATGCTCTTGGCGATCTGGTAGCCGTAGAGCGGCTCCTGCGAGCGATCGAGGATGGCCAGCAGGATGAGCGAGACCGTTCCGGAGTTCAGTTCCTTCTGGAACTTGCGCAGCATCAGCTCGTCTGCGACGTCCATGGCCCACCTCCTTGCCTCGTGTCTGCCGGGCCGCGGGGTCGCCGCCCGGTCGCTAGTCTGTACTCGTGTCTATTATCAAGTTGCTACTAGTGCAAGGCCATACTACTACGAAGTTCGTACTAGTCAACACCCTTCTTCTGTCCGGACCGGGACAGGGTTCTGGCTGCGGATGTGGAATACTCGGGGGTAAGGGGATTGGGGGTACACCATGGAAGAAGAACCTCGCGGCGGCTCAGGATCGCCGTCGCAGAAGACCACGAACGGCCCCGCGGAGTACCTGAATGTGGGCACTTCGATCGCGCTCGGGACGGCGCTCGGACTGGTGTTCGGCACCATGCTCGGGAGCCTGACGTGGGGGCTGATCATGGGAGCGGCGCTCGGCGCCGTGCTCGGGGCCGTCATCGAAGGAGAGCGCGCCAGGCGCTAGGGCTGCGCCTAGGCTCCGTACTTGTCCCGGTGCTGCTCGCGCGGCGCCTTTGTGACGGCCTTCGCGCGCGCGGTCTCCGCGGCGCGCAGCCCCGAGTCACCCGGCTGCGCGTGAAGCGCGGCCTCGCGGCGAAGCGCCAGATAGGCATCATAGCGAGCTGGATCTAGTCTGCCCGCGGCGAGCGCCTCTCGCACCGCACACCCCGGCTCGTTCTCGTGGGAACAATCGTCGAACCTGCACTCGGCGGCCAGGATGCTAATCTCGGCGAAGGTCGCGTCGACGCCCTCCTCGTCGTCCCACATCGCCACAGCACGCAGGCCCGGCGTGTCGATGAGCACCCCGCCGTTGGGCAGCGGCACCAGCTCGCGCGTCACCGTGGTGTGCCGCCCCTTGCCGTCGAACGCGCGCACCTCGCCGACACTCTGGATGTCCCCGCCCACCAGCCTGTTGACGAGCGTGGACTTGCCCACACCCGAGGGGCCGATCAGCGCGATGGTCCGGTTGTCGGACGCGTAGGCGAACAGGTCATCGAGTCCCAGCCCGGTCTTGGCGCTCTCGAGCAGGATATCCACGCCCGGTGCGATCGCGGCGACCGCCGCCACTGCGGCATCGGGATCGAGTGAGAGATCGGTCTTGGAGAGCACGATCACCGGCTTCGCGCCGCTGTCCCACGCCAGAGCGAGTTCGCGCTCCAGGCGACGCAGGTTCGGACCGCTGTCCAACCCTTGGAGGATGAACACGACATCGATGTTGGCGGCGAGAACCTGTCCGACGGCCGGCTTCCCCGGGTCTCGTCGCGTGAAGCAGGTCAGTCGCGGCAGCAGCGCAGCGACCACCGACGGGGAAGTCCCGTCACCCGGCCTCACGCCGACCCAGTCACCGACGACGGGCGACAGATCGCCGCGATCGCCTCCCGGCAGATTGCCGTCGGGGCTCACCCGCATAACTTCCGACGCGGTCGCCACCCACAGGTGCCCACGGATGGTCCGCACCACACGCGCCGGCTCGAGGCCCGCCGCCGCGAAGGCGGCGAACGCGTCGCGAAAAGCATCGAACCCGAGACGCTTCAGGACGTCCGGTTCGTCGGGCGTATGGGGCTCGGTGGTCACAGGGGGTCCTCTCGCATCGGTTCGATGCTACCACCCCGAGGGTGCCCTTTTGGGCAGCGACAAGACGGCCGCGCTCCGATGCGGAGCGCGGCCGTGGTCCCACCGCATGGCTACTGCACCCGCCACACGTTGTGCACGTAGTGCCGGACGAGCAGCCGATCGGTCGGCTCGAGTCGACTCTGCGGGCGCTCCGGGACGACCCCGGCTCCTTGGCCGGCAGCGCCGTCACTCAGGTGAACGGCCGCTCGGCCTGCGGTTCGGGATACGACGTGGAGTACCGTCGCCGCGGACCGGACGAGCGGACGGATGAGGCCCTTGGCCTCGGAGTTCCGGGTGTACATCGCGGGATTCCTCTCTGAACGGGGGGCGCCCGCGACGCGACTCGAAAGTCAGACGGCTCGGCGCACCGGGATGCGGACGCTCACGGACTTCGGCGAACTCGTCGCCTCTATGCATCTGAGCTGGTTCATCCGTGGGTCCCTCCCTTCGGTCGCCGCGCGAGGATTCGAGCGCCCTTTTGCATAGTATAGACCTCGTTCTGCATAGCGCGAGGGCGGCTCGGACGGACGGTGACGACCGCTGCGGCGGCGCACGCGTGACGCTCCGGAATCCGACGGGTATCACACTCCTGTAGACATCGGATCACACTGCCGGAGGCGACCATGACCGTAAAGGGCACCAAGACCGAACTCAACCTGCTCAAGTCGTTCGCGGGCGAGAGCCAGGCGCGAAATCGCTACACGTTCTTCGCCAGCGTCGCGAAGAAGGAGGGCTTCGAGCAGATCTCGGCGCTGTTCACCGAGACCGCCGACAACGAGAAGGAGCACGCCAAGGTCTTCTTCTGCTACCTCGAGGGCGGCGACGCGGAGATCACGGCGTCGTACCCGGCGGGACGCATCGGCACCACATCCGAGAACCTGCTCGCCGCCGCCGAGGGCGAGAAGATGGAGTGGAGTGTGCTCTACCCGGACTTCGCGTCCGTCGCCGACGCGGAGGGCTTCCCGGACATAGCGACCTCCTATCGCGAGATCGCGGACGTCGAGGAGAAGCACGAAGCACGCTATCGCAAGCTGCTGACGAACATCGAGGGCGGCCGCGTGTTCACCAAGGACGCGCCGATCCGCTGGAAGTGCCGCAACTGCGGCTACGTGCATGAGGGCACGACCGCTCCGCTCGTGTGCCCGGCGTGCAAGCACCCGCAGGCCTACTACGAGGTGTTCGTCGAGGCGTACTAGCGTCTCGGAGAGCGGCCGCGCGCGCCGATGGGGCCGCCCGAAAGGGCGGCCCGCGTAGCAGTGCGGCTAGTGCGGGCTGACGAACTCGCCGGCCACGAACCAGATCCAGAAGAGCGCGGGCACAAGGCCGGCCCCGAGCGCGACCCAGGTCGGCCAGTGCCGGTCCCGCTTCGCGAAAGCGCCGATGCCCAGCACCATCGCGGCGGCGGCCAGCGCGATCGAGACCGGCGCGCTCGAGAAGACCCTTGAGCCGAACATGATCAGCAACCCGGATGCGAAAGCCAGGACCCCGGTCACGTATGCGGCCCAGCCGAGCGTCGTCGGCTTCGCGGGCGGAGCCGTCATCGCCGCCATCCCGCGTCCGAGCACGAAGAACACGACCGCGCCGACCACCAACCCGGTCACGAGCGACATCGAGAACACCATCGCGGACCTCCCCTCACGCGGCCCCCGCAAGCGCGTTCGCAATCACACGGAGGCCTAGTCGATATGTACCCGCGTGCCGGGGCGGTGAGGCGAAGGGCACGGGGGCAACGTCGCGATTACGGTTACGGCCCGCCGGCGCGGCCCAGCTTCAGCAGGCGCATCATGGTGTCGTCGCCCCACGAGAGGACTCCCGATGTCGCTCTTCGCGCGTTCGTTCCTGAAGTGGCTGCCGATCGCGGTCGGCTGCACACTGGTGCTCGGGATCAGCTACGTGTTCGTCCAGCAGTCGTACCGGATGGGCGCCAACGACCCGCAGACGATGGTCGCGCACGACACTGCGGCCGCGTTGGCGGCCGGGTCCCAGCCGGACCAACTGGTCTCCAACGAGACGATCGACCCGTCGGTGAGCCTGGCGCCGTTCGTGATCGTGTTCGATGCGGCAGGCAAGCCGCTCGTCTCGTCCGCACGCCTCGCCGGTACGATCCCCGTCCCGCCCGCCGGCGTGCTTGAGGCGTCGAAGGCGAGCGGCGAGAACAAGGTCACCTGGAAGCCGCGTTCCGATGCCCGCATCGCTGCGGTCGTGGTGCCCGTCAAGGGCGGCGCCGACGGGTTCGTTCTCGCCGGCCGCAGCCTGCGCGTCGTCGAGGAACGTGTGAACGACCTGACCTCGCTCGCCCTGCTCGGCTGGGCCGCGACGATGCTCACCACCTTCACCGCGGTGCTCTTCGTCGGGTGGGTGCGCGCCCGCCGGAAGCGGGCTATGGCCGCGTGATCGCGGCGGTCCGCGGTGGGATGGGAGCGCGACAGGCGACGGAACGACGAAAGCCCCGCACGAATGCGGGGCTTCCTCAAGTCAAGTGCCGGGGGACCGGCCGCCTCCGCAGGGAGTCGGCTACGACCGGTGGGGAGAGGTCGTCTAGAGCTGGGCCGCGAAGTACGCGAGGAGCGTGGCCGCGGCGATGATCGCGATGGCGCGACCCAAGTACAGGTGCCCCTCTGAAAGTGAATCCTGGAACATCTCTGCCTCCTGGTTGGTTCGGCTGCTGTCACGTTCTGCTACGCACCAATCATCGGGCCTTTCACGCTTCAGATACATTGCTGCTTTCTTCTTTATCTCGTAAGGTTTACTTCATGTTCAACCTCAACCGACTCAGGATCCTCAGAGAGGTCGCGAGCCGCGGCTCGATCGCCGGCGCCGCGGAAGCGCTCTACATGTCGCCCTCCGGCGTGTCGCAGCAGATGGCGACGCTGGAGCGGGAGGCCGGCGTTGAGCTGCTCGAACGGGCGGGCCGCAGCGTACGCCTCACACCTGCCGGCGAGCGGCTCGTCGAGCACACCGAACGGGTACTCGCCGTGCTGGAGGAGGCCCAGGCCGACGTCGATGCGGTCGCCCACGGCGTCGCGGGCCGGGTCCACACCTGCGCCTTCCCGACTGCCGCGCGGGCGTTGCTCGTTCCCGCGCTCGCACGCCTCCGCGCGCAGTACCCGCAGCTGGACTTGAGGATGGTGGACCTCGAGCCCGAGGAGAGCATCCCGCTGCTCAAGACCGGGGAGCTCGACATCCTGCTGACCTACGAGTTCGACAGGATGCCGGTCCGGCAGGACCCCGGCCTCGAGCGCATCCTGTTGATGAGCGAGCCCATGGCCGTGGCGATGTCCGTGGGACACCCGATGGCCGCGGGGCCCGTGCGGATCGCGGACTTCAGAGACGAGCAGTGGATCGTGGGCCGTGACGGCTCGCCGTTCCTCGAGGTCCAGGTGCGCGTCGCCAACGAGGCCGGGTTCCAACCGCATGTCGACCTCAACAGCAACGACTATCAGGTCATCCTCGCCGCCGTCGAGGCGGGACTCGGCATCGCCCTCGTCCCCCCGATGGCCCGCTTCGCCGACTACCCGGGCGTCGCCTTCCGCCACCCGGTCGACACCGAGGTGCGGCGGCGCACGCTGGCGGTGATCCGGCGCGGGAGCAGCGGGAGCCCCACCATCGCCGCGGCGCTCGAAGCGATCCGCGGCGTGGCGCGGGAGCGCGCCGCCGGATCACCGTTCGCGGGAGTGCGGGCCGAGTAGGTCAGAGCCCGGCGACCTCGCGGGGGCTGAGCCCGCCCGGTGCGCCGGTCCGCGGCACGAATCCCCTGTCCAAACAGGCCCACAGGTAGAGCGACGCGACGCTGCGGTACGGGCGCCATGCCTCACCGGCCTCGGCGAACTCGGATCCGGTGGCCGCGCGTCCCAGCTCCAGCGCCCAGCCGGCGGCGCGCAACAGCCCGCCATCGTCGACCGCGAGCACGTCGGGACGCGCGAGCGAGAAGAGCAGGAACATCTCGGCGGTCCACCGGCCGATCCCCTTGACCCGTGTGACCTCGGCAATGACCGCCTCGTCGTCCAGGGAGTCGAGCGACGCCAGATCCAGATCGCCGGTCGCGACCCGCTCGGCGAGGTCGCGCACGTAGCGCGCCTTGGCGCCGGAGAGCCCGACCCCGCGCATCGCGCCCTCCTCGAGCTCGAGGATCGCGGCCGGTTCCATCGGACCGAGCGCGGCGAAGCGCTGCCAGATCGTGTTCGCGGCCGATGTCGACAGCTGCTGTCCGACGATGGCGCTCGCCAGCGACACGAAACGGTCCGCCTCGACGCCGACGCTCACCTCGCCCACGGCGCGCGTGACCGCCGCCATCACGGGATCGCCCGCAATCGCGACGGCCTCAGGGGAGCCGGGGCCGTACGACAGGCGCACTATTCGACCCACACGGCCGCGTACCAGTTCTGCGGCTCATCATCGGAGGCCAGCGTCTCGATCGGCAGGCCGAACCCGTGTGCCGTGGCGAACACGTCGATGCCGACGGAGTGGAACGCGGGGCGTGCCTTCTTGGGGTTCGCGCAGGGCTTGTCCTTCAGGCCCACGCACTCCGGGCAGCACGCGCAGTCACTCATGGAGAAGGCGAGGTAGTAGCCGTCGAGGAAGGCCTGCTGCTCGAGGGCGTACGAGGCCTCCTGCGCGGTCTTCTTGTCGGGCGAGTGGACGATGACGCCCCACGTGTAGCGGCGCAGCAGCGGCTCGTACTCCCATGGCATGAGCGACCCGGGACGCGACGGGCAGGTCGGGCCCTTCCCCCAGTCAGCGCAACCGTACATGCACTTCAGGATCGTGCGAGGCTCGAACACGATGTCGTCGGGGGCGAACGGCACGGCGTCGGCGGCTCCGAGTTCGAGTGCGAGCGCGACGTAGCGCGCGGTGTCCTGCTCACGGTCCATGTGCGGGGCCTCTCGGGTCAGGTGTGGGAGTACCCGCTGATACTAGCGCGTCGGCGGCCGCGTCTCGACGACCGCGCCCTTCGCGTCGCCAACGTACGAGACGTCCGCCGGGCGCAGCGCGAAGATCCCGCACGCCACGACCCCGGGCACACACGCGATCGCACACTCGAGGGCGCATGGGTCCGACAGGTCCAGACCGTGCACGTCGAGCAGCTCGTTGCCGTTGTCGGTGACGAAGTCGACCCGATGCACGGCCCGTGCACCCATCTCGGCCATACGGCGCGCCACCCAGTGCCGGGCGAACGGAAGCACCTCGACGGGAACGGGGCGCGCACCAAGGGCGCGGACGACCTTCGAATCGTCGGCGATGCACACGAACAGCTCAGCGGCGCAGGCCAGGACCTTCTCCCGAGCGTGAGCCCCGCCACCGCCCTTGATCATCCGCAACTTCGGGTCGATCTCATCGGCGCCGTCGATGTAGAGCGGCAGGCTGCCGGCTTCCGGGAGCGGGACGACCTCGATGCCGACCGCGAGCAGCAGGTGCGCGGTGCGCCGCGAGCTGGCTACGGCCGCCGCGGGGCGGCGGTCCGACGAGGCGAGCAGCTCGATGAACTGCCCTACGGTCGCGCCCGTGCCGACACCCAGCAGCGACCCCGGCTCGACGTGGTCGAGCGCGCGGAGTGAGGCGGCGCGCATCCCCAGGGCGCGACCCTCGTCGGGGAACAGCTCGAACGTGCTGGATGTCATGTGGACCTCCCCGGGGAGCCCTGGCCCGACTCGGCATGCGGCAGGCGCTCCTCTTCGAGCATACCCGCCGCGGGCAGCGGCACACGGTTGCGGGGCTCGCGGCGCGGCAGCGTCGCCAGCCGAGCGCGCTCGCGGGAGTCGGGGTAGGCGCTCACGTACGGCTGCACCAGGGGCCACGCCGCCATGAAGAGCCCGGCAAGGACGGACAGCAGCCCCGCGAACCACACGGCCCGGGCGAGCGGCGCCGCCCGATCGAGGTGCCCCGCGAGGATGTACGCCCAGTCGTGGTTGCCACCGCCGAGCAGCGGCAGGTACTGCGAGGGCGCGTCCGCGATGTAGACGCTGGCGTTCTGCGCGGAGGCGCCCGCCCACGCGAGCATCAGCGAGGCGGAGAGCGGCTGCCGGCGGACGAGCCCGAAGTAGCCGGCGAGGCCGAGCGGGACGGCGAGTTGGGTGACCGATCCGGCGAGCGGCGGAAGGAGACCCGGCATCCAGGCGGCCAGCAGGTGGCCGAGCTCGTGGAAGCCGAGATCGACGCCCCACAGGAACGGGATGCGCTCGCCGCGGACGAAGACCCACCACAGCGCCAGCGCGCACAGCGCGACCACTGAGACCGCGCTGATGATCCGGGCGCGCGGGAGAGGCTCGTCGCTCGGCATGCGACCCTCTAGCCCCGCGGCTCGAATCGCAGCGAGCCGGAGTTCATGCAGTAGCGGGTCCCGAACGGAGCGGGTCCGTCATCGAACAGGTGACCCAGGTGGCTGCCGCACCGGGAGCAGCGCACCTCGGTGCGGGTCACCCCGAACTGCCTGTCCGTGACGGTCTCGACCGCCGCAGGCTCGATCGGCCGCGTGAACGACGGCCAGCCGCTGCCCGAGTCGTACTTGTCGGCCGAGTCGAAGAGCGGACGGTCGCACCCACCGCACAGGTAGGTCCCATCGGCGTGGTTGTCCCACAGCGCGTTGTGGAACGCCGGTTCGGTCCCCGCGCGCCGCAGGATGCGGTACGAGTCCGGGGTGAGCAGGCGGCGCCACTCATCATCGGTGTGCTCGATCTCGTAGGGCACGAGCGACCTCCTCGTCGATCGGCGGAGAACCCGTCCTCTATGTTCCCGATGGGCCGCGACCGCGCGCACGGCGTCCGGGCCGGGTGTCCTGCGCGCGCGGTCAGCGCGCCAGCTCGTCCGCCAGCATCTCCATGAACAGCCCGACGTCGGTGACGACGCCAACGGTCTGGAACGAGCCGCGATCGGCCAGCTTCGTCACCACCGCGGGGTTGATGTCCACGCAGACCGTCGTGGTGGACGCCGGGAGCATGTTGCCCGTGGCGATCGAGTGAAGCATCGTCGAGAACATCAGGCAGGCGCCGGCCTCGCGGCAATGCGAACGCATGGCCGCCTGCGCGTCGAGCACGTCGGTGATGACGCCCGGCATCGGGCCGTCGTCGCGGATCGAACCGGCCAGCACGTACGGAGTGCCTGTCTTCACGAGCGTGAACATCAGCCCGCTCGTCAGCACGCCGTCGGCTACCGCCTTCTCGAAGCCGCCAGCGGCGCGGATCGCGTTGATCGCGCGCAGGTGGTGCTCGTGGCCGCCGGGGACGACCGCGCCGGTGTCGAGGCGCACGCCCAGCGAGGTCCCGTAGAGTGCGGACTCGACGTCGTGCGTGGCGACCGCGTTGCCACCGAACAGCACGGTGAGGTAGCCCATCTCGAACAGACGCGCCAGGTGCGGAGCCGCGCCGGTATGCACGACAGCCGGACCGACGACCGCGATCGCGGAGCGGCCATCGGCCTTCGTCCGACGCAGGAGCTTGGCGACCTCGCCGATGATCTGGGCCTTGGGCTTCTCGCTGGACACCGCCGAGTTCATGAACTCGAACGCACCCTTCTCGCGCGGGCGCTGCACCGGGATGACACGGATGCCGCGGTGCCCGGTGACGAAGAGGTCGCCGGCGCGGACGTCGTTGATGGCGACGAGTTCCGCCGCCGCGGCCTGCGGGTCGATGCGTATCCCGAGATCCATCTCAGCGCCCGGCACGCGGACCCACGATCCGGCGAGACGGACCCAGGTCTCCATGTTGGTCGTGGAGTAGAAGACGTCCGGGAACACCCCGTCTGCCGGCGCGGGACTCCACGCGACATCCGAGAGGTCCACCGGGACGGCGCCATGCTCGAGGACCGCGGTGATGATGCTGTCGAGCGTGACCTGGTCGCTCGCGATGACGCGAAGCACCGCGCGCGAGACATCCTCGTTCGTGCGGCCGACCTCGAACGAGAGTGTCTCGAACTCGCCGCCCAACTCGACGATGTCGTCCATCATCTTCGAGACCATCTGCGAGTCGATGAGGTGACCCTCGACGACGACATCTTCGTAGAAGCGCTGGGTCATGGGGTGCTCCCTGAGGCGTTCGTGGGCGTGCGGTATGACGGCGCCATTCTAGCGGAGCGCTGCGCGCCCTATTCGAAGTGCAGGGCGTCGACCACGTTGAGCCGGGCGGCAGATCGGGCCGGGACGTAGGAGGCGAGGACGCCGAAGCCCAGGCCCACCGCGATCGTCAGCAGGATGCCGGACCAGGGGAAGAAGTACGGCATCGGCCAGCCGACGGAGACGGTGGCCTGCACGAGTGCGTATCCGAGCCAGACTCCCGCGACGATGCCGAGCGCCGTGCCGATCGCCGACAGCAGGAGCGACTCGGCCATGACCATCCTGCGGACCTGGCGCCGCGTGGAGCCGACGGCGCGCAGCATGCCGATCTCGCGCGTGCGCCCGAGCACGCTGATCGCGAGCGTGTTCACCAAAGCGAGCAGCGACGGGAGCGCCAACGCCGCGCCGAGCACGTAGAAGATGCCCATCGTCTGGTCGAAGGTGTTGAGTTGCTCCTTCAGCCACGAGGACGATTCGTAGAGCTTGAACGCCGGGTAGCCGGCGACCACGGACTCCAGGCGCGCCTGGGTGGTCGCCTTCTCCGCTCCCGGCGCCAGGTTCCCCATGATCACCAGGTCGTTGACGACGTTGAAGTCCTTGGCGAGGTTGTCCTGCGACACGTACGTCGTCGACAGCTTGGCGTTGAGGTAGTCGTTGCCGATCCCGGCGACGTGGTAGGTCTTCGGGCCGTTCGGGGTCTCGAATGCCACGGCCTGACCGACCACCAGCTTGTGCGACGACGCGAAGATGCCGTTGGCGATGAGCCACCTGCCTTGCGCGAGCCGGGCTATCGCCGCGTCCGACGACCCCGCGGACCATTCGAACGAGGCGACCTTGGCATAGGTGGCCGGGTCTATGCCGAGCGCCTGCACCTGCGCTCCCTTGATCTTGCCCTGGCCGAGTCGGAGTGTCGTGACCGTCCCCATGCCCGCAGTGTGTCGCACCTCGTCGGTCAGGCGTGGGCCGGCGGCGACGTTGCCCGAGGACAGGACGATCGACTGCGGCAGGAGCATGAAATCGGCGCTCATCGACTTCGTGATGTAGCTCGTGAAGCCCGCGAAGATCGACGTGATCACGCCGGCCATGGCGATGATCGTCGCCAACCCGAGCATGACGGCGGTGACGGTGATGGCGCTGCGTCCCGGATTGCGCTGCAGGTTGCTGCGGGCGATGCCTCCTTCGCGCGCGAAAGCCACGTCGATGAGGGCGCCGAACGTGTCGGAGACGGGACTCACGATGGCGGGCGCCACTAGGGCGATCCCGACCAGAAAGACGATCGAGCCGAGACTGACGATCCCGGAGTCCCGGGTGGCGAACGAAAGCACCGCCAGCCCCACGATGGCGGCCCCGATCCACGCCCGTCGGCCGACCCGTCGCTCGTAGACCTCGCCCAGTTGCGGGCGCATCGCCTCCATGGGCGTGACACGTCCGGCGGCCATCGCGGGGACGATGGCCGCGGCGATGGTCACACCGACCCCCATGCTGATGGCGAACGCCCAGGTCCACGGTTCGAAGACCGGGGCACCGACCGTCATGTGGAAGTACCGGTCCATGATCGGGTTGAGGGCTGCGAGACCCGCTGCGGCCATCGCCCAGCCCGCGGCGATCCCTATGGCGGTACCGAGCATGCCCTGGATGATCGATTCGATCAGGAACATTCCGACGACAGTGCCGCGCTTCGCGCCGATCGCGCGCAACATGCCGATATCGCGACGGCGTTCCGCCACCACGGTGCGGAAACTGTTGAGGATGATGAAGGCGCCGGTCGCCAGCGCGAAGATCCCGAACATGTTGAAGGCGTACTGCGCGACCTGGATGGTGCCGATGAGCGAGCTGTTGCTCGATAACCCGCCCACCTGGAGGTCGCTGCCAACGGCCCGCTGAACGGCGGCTTCGGTGGCGACCCGATCGACGCCCTGTGCGAAGGAGGCGTCCACCTCGTTGATGTTCTGCCCTTCCGCGAACAGTCGCTGCGCGGACGAGAGCGGAACGTAGAACTGCTCCTGTCCAGGGGCGGTGGCCGACGACAGCAGGCCGACCACCGTGTACTTGGTGGTCCCGACCGAGGACGGCACCGACAGCGTGCCACCCACACCGACACCCAGCCGCTTCGCGAGATCGGACGCGAGCACGACCACGTCACCGTCGCCGATCGCGAGCGAACGGCCCGTCGCGACGGGCAGATCGCGGACGTGGAGGACGGTCGCTGGATCGACCCCGATGACGTAGGCCTGCGTGACCTGGTCGGCCGCGGCCGCCCCGATGCGCGGGGCAAGGGGCACCGTGCGCTGGAGCATCGGCGTGACCCGCGCCACACCGGGCACGCGCGCCACCTTCGCAGCCACGTCGAGTGAGAACGTCGAACCGAACGGGCTCGTCACCGTGGCGTCGACCTTGCCCGCGGTCGAGACGAGCGTCCTCGAGAAGACCTGCAGCATCGCAGGCATCAACCCGTTGAGGCCGAAGATGAGCATGACGCCGAACACGACCGACAGCGTCGTCAGGACCGTCCGGCCTCCGCGGCCCTTCAGATATCTCCACGCGAGTGTGAGCTGTACGTTCACAGCAGGCCGGCCCGCCTCATCGCATCCGCAGCGGCGTCGTGGCCCCCGTCGAGCTTGAGGTCGTCGACGACACGGCCATCCTTCATGAGCACGAGACGCCCGGCGTAGTTCGCGATCCGGGGATCGTGCGTGACCATGAGCACAGAGCGGCCCCACTCCACCGCGACCTGCCGCAGGAGTTCGGCGATCTCGGTGGCGGACTTCGAGTCAAGGTTGCCGGTCGGCTCGTCGGCGAGCACGAGCGCCGGCTCTGTCGACAGGGCGCGCGCGATGGTCACGCGCTGCTGCTGACCGCCCGAGAGCTGATCGGGCCGACTCGTCAGCCGGTCGCCGAGACCGACCTTGCCCAGCCAGGTGCGTGCCTTGTCGCGTGCGTGGCTGTCGCCGTCGAGCGTGAGCGGCAGGGCCGCATTCTCCACCGCGTCGAGCACGGGGATCAGGTTGAAGAACTGGAAGACGAAGCCGATGCGGCGGCGACGCAGCTCGGTGAGCTTGTCGTCGCCCATCTCCGTGAGGTCGGCGCCATCGATGCGAACCGTGCCGGAGGTGGCGTGGTCGAGTCCGCCGATCATGTTGAGCAGGGTCGACTTGCCGCACCCGCTCGGCCCCATGACGGCCACGAATTCGCCCGGCTCGACCGACAGATCCACGCTGTCGAGCGCAACGACCTCGGCCTCCCCCTCGCCGTAGACCTTGCGGAGCGCTTCCGTGGCGACGATCGGCATGCGGGCGACCTTTCGGCGGCGCTTCGGGAATCCCCTCCGTACGCTATCCTACCCCCCGATGGCGCCGCTCTGCAGGCGGCGTCCGCACAGCGGGAGGTCCTGTGACCGAGGGCAAGCGCTCGACATTCCAGGCGATCCGATTCCTCGTCCTCGCGCGTCCGGTGTTCCGCGCGGTGGACTTCCATTCGAGCTATGCAGCCGCCGCGCGCGCGCGGCGCCACGGCGCCGACTGGAACGACCACGCCGAGCGCCTAAGCGAGCTCGATGGGCGGCGCCGCGCACTGCAGCGCGAGATGACCGCGCTGTCCGCCACCCACGGCGAGGCGTGCGCGGCGTGCAAGGGCGGCTGCTGCACCGAGGAGCGCTTCCGCGACTCGCTTGTGGATCGCGTTCTGCAGGACCCCTCGCAGCCGAACGCGGCTCCCCGAAGCCTGCGTTCGAAAGAGCGCGAGACACACACGGAGTACGCGCCGTTGCGCACCTCGAAGGCGGCGCAGGCCGCGCCGCGGGAGTACTGCCCGAACTGCACGCCCCAGGGGTGCAGTCTTCCCGCGGACCAACGCCCGATCCAGTGCCTCGCCTACCACTGCCGCGCGAGCATCGCGCCGCTTTCGGCCGAGGAGTGCGAGTCCGGGATCCGTGCGGTGAAGGGCCTCATGCGCGTCATGATCGAGACCGCGGCCCTGCCGCGGAGGGCGGCGCGCGGCTAGTACGCGATCGCCACGGCCTTCTTGACCCACAGCCCGCCCTGCGCGCACTTCACCAACAGCGCGGCGAGGTCCGCGCGGGAGATCCGCGAACCCTTGGGAACGGCGTTGCCCTCGACGACGCGGTAGATGCCGGTCAGGGGCCCGTCGGTGAGGACCGGCGGTCGGACGATCGTCCAGTCGAGGTCGGAGAGCATCACGTCGCCCTCCATCCGCTCCATGTCCTGGTAGATGGGGATGAGGCGAGGCACCTTGTGCATCGCGCGCATGGTGAAGGTCAGGTTGGAGCTGTCGTCCCCGACGCCCGCCGCGGAGACGACCACGAGGCGCCGGATGCCGCGCGCGTTCATGGCCCGGATCGTGTTGGCGATGCCATCGGAGTAAACGGTCACGGGGTTGCCCCGGTGTGCGCCGAGCGTCGAAACGACCGTGTCGCAGCCCTCGACCGCCTTCCGGACGGCGTCCGCATCGGTCACGTCGCCGACGAACGCGGTGAGCCGCTCGTTCGCGACGGTGAGGTTCTCCGGATCGCGCACGAACGCGACCACTTCGTGGCCGTGGCCGAGCGCCTGCTCGACCACCTGCAGCCCCGTGCCGCCGGTGGCGCCGAGAACGAGGATCCGCACGCGGCTCAGGCCCCGGCCATCTCGGACTTGAGCCCCTCGACGGCGGCACGGTACTCCGGCATCGACGTGCCGAGGATCTGCGTGGCGAGGATCGCCGCGTTACGCGCTCCGTTGATGGCGACACACGCCACCGGGACGCCGGAGGGCATCTGCACCATCGAGAGCAGGGAGTCGAGACCGCCGAGGTCCGAGGTCTTCATCGGCACGGCGATCACGGGCAGCGGCGTGTAGGCGGCGACGACACCGCCCAAGTGCGCGGCCTTGCCCGCCGCGGCGATGACGACCTTCACGCCGCGGTCGGCCAGTCCGGCCGCCCACTCATGGACCTTCGCGGGCTGGCGGTGGGCCGAGGCGACCAGCAACTCGTAGGGAACGCCGAGGCCCTCGAGGGTCTTGGCGCACTCCTCCATGACGGCCATGTCCGACTGCGAACCCATGACGATGCCTACCAGCGGGGCGTCACTCATGACGGTCCTCTCCGTTGCCTGTGCGGTCTCGGCCGGCGCGGACGGCGCCGGGACGCGAAAGATCGGATACGCGAGCAGGGCGAGCGTGGCCACTACGAACACGCCGATCCCCCAGATGGGCAGGCCCAGGAACGAACCGACGATGGTGACCAGGAACGACACCACGACGCCGGCGACCACGAAGGCCAGGCCGAGTGCTACCCACTCCCGGGCGATCCGCTTCATCGGGGCAGCGCTTCCTCGGCCGCCTCCGACTCAGCGACCGCTTCCGCCACCGCACCGTGCAACTCCTCGCACGACGCACCCTCACCCTCGCCGAAGAGCAGCTGGCGCTCGTCGGGCTTCAGCGCGGCGCGCGCCTGGTCGCGGACGTTGTTCACGCCGATGAAGAACTCGCGCATCATCGCGACCATCAGGTACCGGCCGCGCGGGGTGAGCGTGATGTACTCGTCATCATCGCGGTCGAACGCGCCGACCGCGCGCATGTAGTTGACCTCCATGCGCAGCCCGCGGTCGATCGACACGCCGAAGTCGCGCACGAACTTCTTCTTGTCGAGACGCAGCCCGAACAGCTCCATCAGGAACCGGTAGCGCATGCGCTCGTGCGCGCCGAACGACTTCGCGCCGGCCACACCCATGCGGCCCGCGGCGAGCTGCGAGCCGTACTCGCGCAGCGAGAAGGTGTTCACGTAGAGCGTGCCGTCGAGGTACGAGAAGGCGCCGGACCCGATGCCCACGTACTCCTCGTAGTCGACGATGTACTCGTCGATCATGCCCCCGGCCTTGCGCGAGAACGTCCACGCGCTTCCGTTCTCGAAGGTGTCCGAGAGCTCCTCGGAGAGCACCTTGTAGAAGTCGGCCTCGCGCTTGTAGTCGACCGGACCGACCGTGCGCGCCAGTTCGCGGTTGACCGCGGGCGACGCCATCAGCGGGTAGAAGGTCGTCTGGTTGGCGGTCGACTCGCGCAACATGGCGACGTCGTGGTGCAGCATCGCCTCGGTCTGCGAGGGGAAGTTGAAGATCATGTCCACGTTCATCGAGTGGAACGAGCCTGCCGTGGCCTGGACGCGCTCGAGGATCTCGGCGCCCGAGCCATACTTGTCGTAGCGCTCCATCTGCTTGAGCAATCCGTCGTCGAAACTCTGGACGCCGACGCTCAGGCGCTGCACGCGCGGCGCGAGCGCCTCGACGTACTCCGGCAGCAGGTGGTTCGGGTTCGTCTCTGACGAGACCTCCGTGATGGAGAACAGCTCGCGCGCCAGGTCGATCGTCTTGCACAGCTCGTCGAGCATGATCGTCGGGGTGCCGCCGCCCACGTACATCGAGGTGAAGTCGTAGCCCATCGCGGCGACCATGCGCATCTCTTCGCGCAGGCTGTCGAAGTAGGGCACCGCGCGCTCGGGCGAGAACGGGAAGCGGTTGAACGAGCAGTACGGGCACAGCCGCTGGCAGAACGGCACGTGCACGTAGAGCAGGTACTCGCGGCCGGTGATGGGGCCGGGAAGCCGGGCGAGGTCAGCGTGCCCGAGCGCCAGGTAGCGCGAATTGAGCGTGCGGACGACCGGGGTGAGCAATCGTTCAGCGAGCACTAGGCCTCCGAGCCGAAGATCTTGGCGGCGATGTCCTTGCGGTAGAACATGCCCTCGAAGGAGATCTTGGAGACCGCCTCGTAGGCGAGTGCCCGGGCCTCGCGCATGGTGGGCGCGAGTGCGGTCACGTCGAGCACGCGGCCTCCGGCGGTTACGAGCGCACCGTCCTCGCGCAGCGCGGTGCCCGCGTGGAACACAGTCACGCCGTCGATGGCGTTCGCCTCGTCCACGCCCGTGATGACCTTGCCGACCTCGTACGCGCCGGGATAGCCGCCCGAGGCGAGCACTACCGACACGGCGTAGTCGCTCTTCCACATGAGCGTGGTGTCGGCCAGCGTACCATCGCCGACGGCCAGCATCACGTCGACGAGATCGGTCGTCAGCCGCGGCAGCAGGACCTGGGTCTCCGGGTCGCCGAAGCGCGCGTTGTACTCGAGGACCACGGGGCCGGCCTCCGTGAGGATGAAGCCTCCGTAGAGGATACCGCGATAGCGGATCCCCTCCTTGAACAGACCGGCGATGGTCTGCTTGAGAAGAGCGGCCATCTTGGACGCCGTGTAGTCGTCGATGGACGGGACCGGGGAGTAGACGCCCATGCCGCCGGTGTTCGGGCCCTCGTCGTTGTCGAAAGCGCGCTTGTGGTCGCGAGCCAACTCCATCGGGATGACGGTGACGCCGTCGGTGAACGCGAGCAACGAGCACTCAGGCCCCTTGAGGAACTGCTCGATGATCACGACGTCTCCGGCCTCACCGAACCCGCCGTTGAAGCACAGCTCGACAGCCGCCTTGGCCTCCTCGAACGTGTTCGCGATGATGACGCCCTTGCCGGCTGCAAGCCCGTCGGCCTTGACCACCACGGGGTACTCGACGGTCTCGAGGTAGAAGACGGCCTGATCAAGCTTACAGTCCGCGAAGCTGCGTGACTCGCCGGTCGGGATCGCGTTGCGGCGCATGACGCCCTTCGCGAACCCCTTGCTGCCTTCCATGCGAGCGGCCGGCGCACCCGGTCCGAACACCTTGATGCCGCGCGCGTGGACCGCGTCGGCGACACCGGCCACGAGCGGGCCTTCGGGTCCGATGACGACGAGGTCGACCGCGTTTGCGGCCGCGTACTCCGCGACGGCTTCGGGGTCCTCGATCGCGAGGCCGGGCACGTTGGTGGCGACCTTCGCCGTGCCACCGTTGCCGGGCGCGACGAACAGCTCAGGCGCGTGACGTGACCGGAGGAGCGCGTCGACGATGGCGTGCTCGCGGCCGCCGCCGCCCAGGACAAGTATCCGCATGGCTGGACTCCCCGTTGAGATCAGTCGGGCGCGTTCGCGGGCGCGCGTGGACGCGTGAGCGCGAGCACCCTCGGAGGCATTGTACGACGAGCGGGGCGCCCTACGCCCTCGGCTCCCATCTGCGCATGATGGTCTCGGACCGGTCCGGCCCCACGGCGATGATCGATACCGGCACTTCGGCGAGGTCCTCGAGGAACATGATGTAGTCGCGGGCCTGCTTCGGAAGCTCCTCGAAGGTGCGGCAATGCGTGATGTCGGACTTCCAGCCCGGGAGTTCCTCGTAGATCGGCTTCGCGTGGTGGAAGACCGTCTGGTGGCACGGCAGCTCGCTGTAGCGACGGCCGTCGTACTCGTAGGCGACGCAGACCTTGATGGTGTCGAGTTCCGACAGCACGTCGAGCTTCGTGATGACCAGGTCGGTGAGCCCGTTGACCTGTACCGCGTAGCGGATGATGACGCCGTCGTACCAGCCGCATCTCCGCTGGCGTCCGGTCGTGGTGCCGAACTCGCCACCCTTCATCGTCAGGTGCTCACCGATCGAACCCGGCGTTGAGTCGAGCTCGGTGGGGAACGGGCCCGAGCCGACGCGCGTTATGTATGCCTTCGCGATCCCCAGGACGCGGTCGATGGCCTTCGGCCCGACACCCGCACCGGTGCACGCGCCACCGGCGGTCGGCGACGACGACGTCACGAACGGGTACGTGCCGTGGTCGATGTCCAGCAGCGTGCCCTGTGCGCCCTCGAAGAACACCCACTGATCGGCTCGCAGCGCCCGGTTGATGATGCTGGAGGTGTCCGAGATCATCGGCCGGATGCGCTCGGCGTAGCCCATGTACTCCTCGACGATCTCGTCCACGGTGTACGTGGGCAGGTCGTAGATCTTCTCGAGCAGGTCGTTCTTCTCGAGCAGCGCGGCCTCGATCTTCTTGCGGAAGATGTGCTCGTCGGTGAGGTCCTGGACGCGGATGCCGAGGCGCGAGGCCTTGTCCTGGTACGCAGGGCCGATGCCGCGCCGCGTGGTGCCGATCTCGTTCGAGCCCAGCCGCTTCTCGGACGCGCCGTCGAGGTCGCGGTGGTACGGCATGATCAGGTGCGCATTGCTCGAGATGATCAGGCGATGGGTGGAGATGCCGTCGGCCTCGAGGCGGTCGATCTCATCGAGCATGACCTTGGGGTCGATGACGACGCCGTTTCCGATGACCGGGGTGATGTGCGGATACATGATCCCGCTCGGGATCAGATGGAGCTTGAGCGTGCGACCGCCGTGGACGATCGTGTGTCCCGCGTTGTTCCCGCCTTGGAAGCGAACGACGTAGTCCATGTCGTCGGCGAGCAGGTCGGTGATCTTGCCTTTGCCTTCGTCGCCCCACTGGGCGCCAACGAGCACGATGCCGGCCATGGTCGGCTTCTCCTACCGGTGATCGGTCCCGCGGA
>Ga0209540_10000594_pt1 | contig 33021 bp, 22 predicted proteins | sample BarGraIncu01121A_FD_184501 | JGI IMG/M metagenome (GOLD analysis project Ga0209540, IMG submission 184501) | Arctic peat soil microbial communities from Barrow, Alaska - Barrow Graham LP Incubations 011-21A (SPAdes) (version 2) | ecosystem: Environmental > Terrestrial > Soil > Wetlands > Peat... | reverse complement strand
TCGGGTCCAATTCCAGGTGTATTATTGACATTCAGGAGAATAGGTATGTTTATTGCTGATTTATTCGGTTTGGGTAAAGCGTCGGGTGATGTCCATTCAGAAATAAGGGACACCCGACAGTTTAATGAAGTTTTCCCGGTAAAAAGATTTAGCGCTCAAAAGGGGAGATTTGAAAATGGAAAAAGTGACAATGCATGGTATATATTTACGGCAGGTGGGCTGAACTGGATGGTAATGGCTTTGGAGTTCTGTCCAAGGCAAGGAGTGGTGGATTGGGCGAATAAAGTGATTTCAGATTATCGGGACTATAATGTGATCATTGTTACCCATTATCATCTTACTTCGCTTGGTACTATTTGCTCGAACAATGCAGGATATGGAGATTTAAGCCCACAAGCCATTTTCGATCAACTTGTCAAGGTTCATCAAAATGTACGGATGGTTGTGAGTGGCCATGTAGATTCTTCATCATGGCGCGATGATATTGGTAAAAGCGGAAATCATATATACCAAATTTTACAGGATTATCAGGAAGACAATTTAGGCGGGGGCTTTATCAGATTGCTCGAAATTGATACAAAGGAAGGGACTATTTCTGCCAGGATGTATTCTCCATATTCAAATCAAACAAAAAATGATTTGTCCCATTTTGCCTTTTCAAAAGTTAATTTCATAAAGAGTGATTTAGCAATTGAACAGGGTAAATAAGAAATAAAATATTATGCATCTCAATAATTAAATCAAGGTGTAAAAATGGATAAATGGTGACTGGAACCTAACTCCATTACTGGGAGAATAAATGGTTCCAGGCACCATTTATTTACAAGGTTATTAATACATTACCTGTTTTTTGACCTGTCTCAACATAATTATAAGCATCTACAATCTGTTCCAATCTATATTGTCTGTCAACAACCGGTTTAAACTTTCCGGCTTCTACCAATTCTCCTAAAAAAATAATATCATCCTTACTGATTGTCGGAATAGGGAATAATACCTTTTTGCTACAGAATAGCGGAGTTGTAAGGGCTAAAAATATGTTTTCCGAATGTCTGCCAAGTTCGGTCGATATGTAAATTCCATTTTTTTTGATTATTGGTTTACATTTTCCAAATGAGGTTTTTCCTACAGCATCAAACACAAAATCATATTTCTGGTCTGTTTTAGTAAAGTCTTGTTTTGTGTAATCAACTACAAGATCTGCACCCAATGATTTGATAAGTTCCACATTCTTAGTATTACAAACGGCCGTAACAGTTGCACCAAAGTGTTTTGCCAGTTGCAGGGCTGCGGAACCTATCGCACCGGTTGCTCCATAAATCAAAACATTTTGTCCTTCTTTAATTTTAACGGCTCTTAGATCGTTCAATGCATAGTGACCACCTTCGGTTATGGGGGCAGCCTCCCCGAATGTCAGGTTAACAGGCATCTTTGCTATGGCTTCATGTTCGGCCATCGTCATATACTCTGCATGTGCTCCAAATTTGGTGTCGTTATACCCAAAAACCTTATCGCCAATATAAAATGATGTTACTTCTTTTCCAATGGCTTCAATTACTCCCGCAAATTCATTTCCCAGTGTTTTAAATTTAGGTCGGAATAGCCCACTGTAAAATCGGGAAATAAAATATGCAGCGCTTCTGAATCCACAATCGGTTCGGTTTACGGTTGTGACATAAACTTTGATTAAGACTTCGTTGTCTTTAGGAACAGGCTTTTCAATCTCCATTAATTTAACAACTTCCGGAGGTCCGTATTTCGTATTTATTATTGCTCTCATTTTCATATTGTTAAACGGAATATGGGGTCAGGCTGGAAAAACCGTTTAATCTGACCATAATCTGACGGAGACACATGATCATATCATCTTGCTGATGGTTAAGAAATTAAAACACTCAATTTAAAACGGCGAAATGTAGTCAATTTAGTCGGCGTATCCACATTATTATATAACATAACCTTATAAAATATCGAAATTGATTCTGTTTCTGAAAAATTTAATTGAAAGTAGGACATATAAAAGGGCTAGTCAGCAAGTACTAACCCTTTTTTGATAAGTATACCACACAAACAAATGTAATCAATAATTATGATTATTCTTAAACAAGATTATTTGTAGCTTTTGCTGAAATCATAAATAATATTTCCGTTAACACCTACAAAACAGACTCTGGCTTTATTGCCTTTCAGCGAAACGACTGAAAAACCGGGTTCTGAATGACTGAAAACCGACATTTCATTTGTACTGCAGGGACGTGGTTCGCCACCTGTACCCGTGACAATATATTCAACGTTGCTTCCTTTTTCATGCAGCCGTTGGAAGTCATGGTCATGACCACAGAAATAGAATTGAACATGATATTTATTCAATAGTGGTTTTACGCGTGCAATCATTTCAGGTGTGTTTCCATGCTTCTGACTTGCTGAATAAACAGGATGATGACCAAAGACCATGATCCATTGTTCCTTAGCATTTGTAAGTACATTATTGAGCCATTCTATCTCTTTGTCGTTATCTTGTTTAACGGCATCGGGATAGTCAGTAGGGTTGTTTCTGTATTGCGTCACAAGTGGCGCTGTATCTATAAATATTAAACGAGCCGAAATAGAATCGTTTATTTTTTTAACAAGCGTGTAATAACGGTCTTGCATACGCCAACGACTACTTATTTTTGAATAATCAATTTGCGCCTGTGTATTGCCTTTGTAGTCATGGTTGCCCATTACAGGGTACCACTCAACCTGAAGCGATTTGGCTTTGTAGACATCTTCGAAACATGATTTCCAAAGGGGATCCTGTGTAGATACAACACCTGCTACCTGAAAATTATCACCACAGGTTATAATAAATGTGGCTTCTACGCTGTCAGCTGTTTTAGCCATCTGATTTGCTACAACCTGTTGATCTTTTTCACCACTCCAACCATAATCACTTACAATCAGAAAATTGGTTGCCTTTCCAAATGTCGTAGATGTAACAGTTGCGCTATCTTTCGAAGTATTGGTATTCTTCTGGGCATTACCTGCCAGAGAAAGAAATATTAAAAGTAGTGAAAAAAATCCGGTGATTTTTATTTTCATAATAGAGCGTTTATAAAGGCATTACGTCAAGAACAACAAAAGAACCCGGGATTAATTTTGGCTTTGCAGTTCCAACGGCAGCTTCGAAATTAGCAGCTGACAAATAAATATGGTGTGTTTTTCTGTTTACTGCAATCGTTTTTGCACCCTTTTGCGTCACAAGGTTTTCTAATACGCTGTATTTTCCATCTTCTCCTTCTTTGATAACGGTCATGGTACCTAAAGCGCTTGAGCTATAAACACATTTTAATGAAGAGTCAAAAGCAGCGCCATCAGGATCTTCGCCAATAGTCTGGGTGGTAATTATTTTACCAGTTGTAGCATCAACGATTACCATCATCTTGTTGGCACAAACACTGAATAAACGGTTGTTTTTCCTGTCTAACGCCAAACCTGAAGGACCTTCTCCGGGAGCCAATGACCAGGTTGTATCTTCCTTTAGGGTTGTCGTATTGATGACACCAATTTTATTTTCTTCTTCATAATTGACATATACTAATCCTTTGCCATTGGAAACAGCAAACTCAGGTTTGCCGCTCAATTTAATAGTTGCAATGATTTTATTGGTTTCTGCACTGATTACAGTAGTGTTATTCGTCTTACCATTCATCGTTAATACATTCTTACTGAATGAATCATACATGATACAGTCAGGATTTTTTCCTGTAACCGTAATTTTAGTTATTACGTCAAGCGTTTTGGTGTCAAAAATAGTTACAGATGAATCTTTACCATTGCTGATAAATCCTTTGTTTAAATCTGAAACAATTGCTATTCCATGAACACCAATGAGTCCTGTGATTTTTCCGACTACTTCCCCTTTTTCTTCGTCAACTACCTGAACCTGGCTGCCATGTGATACATAAAGCTTTCCTGCCTTATCATCAGAGTATAGATAATCCCATTTTTCGTCACCATCCAGGTGAATCTTATTGACAATTTTATAACCGGATTTTGTCTGGGCCTGAACATTCTGAACGGCTAAAACTGAAATTCCCAAAATAAGAGAGGCAAGTAATGTAATTTTTCTCATAATTGTTATTTATTTTAAAAATAATGAACTGTTCGCCATTTGAACAGTTCATTATTCTGTTATGATTTATAAAAATTATTGTACCGGTACAGGTGTTGGTAAGTGCTTATTTCCTGATCCATCGGTTGGATATGCACCCATATCTTTATTTAAAACGTCAGCAGTACCCCAGTTTCCTGAAGCAGTTACCCAATAGGTAAAAGGAGCAACAGTAAGACCCTTGTTAATAGCAGGTGATCCGCTGGCTAATGAGGGAACGTTAATATCTGACATGGTTTGTGCTGGCCAAACACCTGAATCCCAATGTGTAAATACTGAAGAGCAAGCTGCTATTCCTGAACCGATGATATCGGTTGATCGAGCTTTACCCCAGGCACCGACTGAATAGTTCCAGTTTTTCAATGAGTCGTTGATTGCATAAACAAGATTGTAACCATATTTGGTATGCAATGTATCGGCCATAGAAGTAATATTGATACCTGTATGACAGCCAACCACAATGTTGTTATAAACATTGCCGGCAGCATAAGCATCAACAAATATTCCCTGAGTAGCCTCACCCACTTTTCTCCAACCGCCATTAACAATGGTATTATTGAATACGTTAACTTGTGTTTGTGGCTGTAAAACTTTAGTAGAACTATTTAATTTGATACTATTGTTCGCTGCGCTCCAGATATAGTTGTAAGCAACATCTCCTTTAACACCTGTTTTAATATTAATAGTTTCACCATCAGGACCGCCTAAACGTTGAATGGTGTTTCTTTTTATACTTACGGTAATATCACCGGCTAAATGGATGCCATCGTCGATTCCACCAAACATCCAGTTGTCTTCAAAAATGATATGGGCACCACCATGATAGCTTTGGGTTCCTTCAACGTCAAAACTGGCCTGAGCGCTTCCGCCTGCATCAGGACCACCTGTGTAATTGATGTGTGTATATCTTACATAAACATATTTTGACAAAGAATCAATTAGAAATCCACCCCAATGTCCTGTTACTCCCAAGTCTGTAAGCTTATTGGCATCCTGAGTGCTAAAAGTAATTTGTTTTGCTTCAGTTCCTAAACAAAGCAATGTGCCTTTAATATAAATGTTGAAATTTCCTTTTGCAATAACTGATGCTCCTTGTTGAACGGCTAAAGTATCACCTGCATTTACTGTAACGTTTCCGGTTAAGTAATAGGTTGAATCCTGTTTCAAGGTTCCCTTTAGTGTTCCTGTCAGGTTTCTGCTTTTAACAAAGCTAGCAGGGGGTTTTGGATAATTAGAAGTTGAATCGATTACATCAGATCCACTCTTTTTACAGGCAAAAAAGAGTATTGCCAGTAAACTAATTGATAATAAAACTTTGATTTTTGACATCGTTTTTTGTGTTTGTTGGTTAATATTAAAGTATTGTGTATTTTATTCCGATTAAATAGTTTTGATACGTTTTTAATTTTTCAATAAAGAATCCACTTTTTGTATCATATTCAATGGGGCTATTGAGGATGTTGGATACTTTAGCCGTAAGTACGAATTTCTTTCCCAGGTTTTTTTCTAAGGTTGCTCCGAGGTTATGGAAATTTCTTTGGTAGGTATCCTGTCCGTAAGCATCGCTGACATTCACTACATGCGATCCCTGCATGGTATAGACGATATTGCATTTCAATCCTTTTTCAACACTGCGGTAAGATAAACCGACATTGACAAGGTGAGGAGATTGTCCTACCAAAGGACGTGTCTCAATTTTTGTGACAGTGGTTGGATTATTGTTGGCATCTAATATATTGACGTGTTTTGGGACATCAATTGCTGAATGTGTGTAAGTATAGTTGACATTGATGCCAAAGTTTCCGAAGTATTTTATGCCCACTAATTCAACTCCATAATTTGTACAAAGATTAACATTTTGGAAGCTTTTAGATTCACTCCCTGAATGAATGAGTTCTTCAATTGCGTTGTCGATTCTTTTATAGAAAACACCTGCAGTGAAAACCTCTTCCTTGTTCGGATAAATCTCATAACGAAAATCATAACTGGTTCCTGTAGCATGTCTTAAATTGGGATTTCCCGATTGACCACCGGCACGGGGATCGGAGTAGGGGATCACCTCAGTAGGGTCGGGTCGGTTAATGGACTGGTACATTGAAAAACGAAGGTTTTGATTTTCAGTGAATTTGTAATTCAGATGGACACTGGGTAACAGGTCATAATAAGCAAACCGTGCATGGGCAATCGGCATCTGAGGATCAAGTTGGTTGTGCTCATTGGTCATGTAAGTAAACTCTGTCCGTAAGCCGGTCAGAATATTAAATTTCCCAAAGGTTGTTTTGATCATTGCATAGCCTGCCTGAATATCTTCCCAAGCCCTGTAATTCCCGGAATTATAAATTGCATTTCCTTGAGATTGTTGGTCGTTCTTTGTGGTAACCGGTACAGTCAGAATATCAGGATTTGGATATTGAATATTATTGGGACTTGCGTCGAATTTATAATCGTTGGCATAATTTTTAATGTATTTCATTCTCCCTGATCCACCAACTTTTATTTCAAATAGGTGGTTGAACACAGTGGGTTTGTAATTGACATTGATTAAAGCTGATTTCGTTTCGTCAATATCCCATTGCCACACCCGGTCAATACCACCTGAATAATTTAGGTAATAAGGGACTTTAACATCAGGTAAAGGTTGATCTTTAGTTAAATTCACTGAACCATAATCAGGTGAACTTGAATTGGACCCGATGTAAGCTACAGACCAGTCAATATCCAGGTTCTCTCTTAGTTTGTGTCTACCCAACATTACAGCGCTTTCGATTCCGGAAATATCTGTAATTGTTTGACTACTCATTTTTACCGTTCCTGTTCCAGGGACAGTTCTATCGTTTTCATAAGAAGTATCCACAACTATTCGTGCGCGGGTCTCATTCATCTGGAAGAATGAATTATAAAAAGTAATGGAATGGTTATTGTTAAAATTGTAAGTAAGTTTTACATATCCGCCAATTCTGCTTTGTTCTTTACAATAAGTTGAATTCTGTAAATTTGAAGGTTGTAAATTATTAAAGGCATCGGAGGAGTAACTGTTATTTACATTTGTGCTTGCAATATTTGTGTTTTGCAAACTACCAACAGCCATAAAACTGAGCTTATCATTAAAAAAACTACGTCCCAATGCGATACTGGCATTCATATCAGGAAGCACTTTCTTGTGTTCAATAATCAGATTTTTTCTTGAGAAGTCAGCCGGGGTTGGGACATAAGCGCTTCCTTTTGTAGTCCATAAATCTTTTTTGACTACAGCCTTTGTATCGAATGTTAGAAAATCATGGTCAAAAGAATACTGACTATACCCAGTAGAAGCTTTTACTACAAAGAATGGCGCATCGGGAGACTGTTTCATTACTACATTCACCGTACCGCCCATTCCATCACCATCTAGATCAGGAGTGGAAGCCTTTATTACTTCAATACGACCAACAAGATCAGCACCCATCATATCAAGCGTCACGTTTTTGGGCAACTCTATTCCATTTAACAATGCGACATTGTATCTTGCGGGCATACCCCTGATAATCATTCTGGTATTATTCCCTGAGCTGTTTTTTAACATAGAAACACCTGAAATACGTTGCATGACATCGGCTACATTCTGATCGGGCAACATTTCAATTGCCTTAGCAGAAATGATATTCATGATGTTTGGTGCAATTTTCTCATCGTTCCTTGCACTGATATCTGATTCTTTGTTTTTAGATCTTCTGATCAACACCTCGTTAAGTTGTTTAACAGAGGGTTTGAGGTAGAAGTCATAATTCGTGACAGCTTCTTCTGAGTTAATTACAATTTTTTGTTGGATTGAATTTACATAACCCATACACTTTGCTGTAATAGTGTATGTCCCCTTTTTTACATTGTTGATAATGTATTTTCCGTCTATATCAGAAACGACAATTCTGTTTGTTCCAACTATACTGATAGCCGTATTTGGAATGGGTTGGTGAGTATCACCATCAAATACACGCCCTTTAATAGTTGCAGCATGAGCAACAATACTTATTATAATAAGCAAAAATGTGATGGACAATTTTATTATTTCCGTTTTATAGAGAGATTTCATCTAAATATTTTTTTGGCAAAGTTATTGACAAAAAAAAGTTCAAATGAGAAGTTATATACATAGAAATATTAATTTATCTGATCATAAATAAATTGAACTTATTCTATTTTCATGAATTATCCTTTCGTGAATATTCGTATTTTAATTTATTATATGATTAAAAAATAGCTACTTATCCAAAAATATTTCAGATTAAGTTCTTTGATTAAAATTCGACCCTCCAATCAATTAATTTACTTTATCTTAACATTATATATTCAATCATATAATATCAATAATTATTTGGACAAGCAATACTCAGTATTTTCTAATTTTGTGTAAATTGATTATAGCAATAATTGATGAATCTTTAATTTTGAAATATATTTCTTTTTAAGCACCTTTTTTATCTTAATGCATTTTTATAAGAGTGTTGTTAGGGTTGTGATTATTAAGAAAATTAACAATAAAATAATATTTAAATGTATATTATTTAATCTTTATGCCGTAGATTTACGGCATAAAGATTTACGGTAATATTTTAGTACTAACTTTATATCAAAGTCTTATCAAAACTAAAACATATAATCCGGAAATTCAGGATCTTGTCCAATTTGCAAAAGCCATATCACATACTGCAAGGTTGGCAATCTTGAAAAATTTATCTGAAACTAAAATATGTATTACAGGTGATATCTCAGACAGTATACCCCTCAGACGAAGTACTGTTTTTCAGCATTTGCAGGAACTGAAGAAAATCGGTTTGATTCATGGTGAGATAAATGGAATAAAAACTAATTATTGTCTTTGAAATCAACTATTCGCAAGTACAAAGAGATATTTGATGAGTTCTTTAAAGAAATGGGTTCAATTGATATTGATTTTAAAACAAATTTTAAATAATTTATTATGGGAAAGCTCAGAGTTTTATTTGTGTGTGTACACAATTCAGCGCGCAGCCAAATGGCTGAAGCCTTTTTAAATGATTTAGCCGGTGAAGAATTTGAGGCAGAAAGCGCCGGAATGGAGCCAGGAGTCATCAACCCAATTGTAGTTGAGGTTATGAAAGAAATTGGTTATGATCTTTCAAACAATCAAACTAAGGGAGTTTACGATTTTTTCAAACAAGGGAAATCTTATCACTATGTGATTTCAGTATGCGATGAAGCAAATGCTCAGCGCTGCCCTACTTTTCCGGGATTAACGAAAAGAATAAGCTGGTCTTTTGAAGATCCTGCCTCTTTTACAGGTAGGATTGAAGAGAAGAAAGAAAAAACTCGTTTGGTAAGAGACAAAATAAAGTCAGAAGTGGAGAGCTTTATAAAAACTTATAATCAAACAAATTTTTAATAAAATATTTTTCCCAAATGTAAATACTAATTCGCTGTACAGGCAACAGTCGCCATCGTTAATATCAACTCAGGAGAAGCCTTTGCCGCTGTAATAGGTCCCCAGATGGAGTATCTCATAATGATATGTCGCGTCAATGTCGCCTTTCTGGTTCAAGAAAAGGTGCTATTTAGTATCATAGGAAAATGTAAAGGCCGTTTTTGTGCTGGTTTTTAATCTTTACAAGAAGAAAATAAAGAAGCCGGGCTAACCCCGGCTTCTCATTAATTAACAAATATATACTTACTATTTTTTCTTAATCGACATTCCACCCGGAACCGTTTTAACAATACTAAAGGTGTCAAATAAGGTCGCTTTACCATCATCGCTAACTGTATAAGTATTGACATTAATAGCATCAGTTGAAACTGAAATATTACTGAATGTTGGTTCTCCCGTTTGGCCAAACCGACCTGTAAAATAGGAAATGTAATCACTGATTCCTGTCGCTACCTTTTCTTTTTCCATGGCAACACTGTCTCTTGGTTCATACTTCTTCTTGCCCGATGAATTGTTCAGGAAGAACAAAGTGCCGTTTGTGACATCAAATGTTCCACCCAACCTTCCTGTTATATTGTCTCTTACGGTTTTTGGAACGATAGTTTGGTTGCTGACTGCATTCGAAACCACAACCTTGTTTTTGATTGGTCCTATCACCTCGTATATATGGTCATGTCCTTGTAAAGCAAGGTCAATTTTTAATTCATCATATACTGGGCCCATCTTCTCCCTGATCAGTCTGCCATCATCATCACTCTGGTGACTAGTGCTTCCGGTATAAAGAGTTTTGTGATAAAAAGCAATTCTCCATTTTACATCAGGATTTGCAGCCACCTCTTTCTTCATCCACATTGCAAGAGAATCTAAATATCCGGGTACGTTGTAATCTTCGTAATTTAGGGCCATAAACAATGCATCGCCATAGACAAACGAATAGACGCTACCCGGAACAATAGACAGCTTTTTATCGAAAGAAGGGTTGTTAGTATTAAAATGGTATGAGAAGTTTTTATTCGGTGTAAAGTCATGGTTCCCAATGATTGGAGCCAATGGTTTCTGGTAAAAGATATCCTGTTGCGTAGCAAAAAATTGTTCATATTCCCATTCCGAGTTGTTGGTCCCCGATGATTGAACGAGATCACCACAAGTCAGAAAGAAATTGACGTTAGGGTACATCTTTAGAGCAGTATGTGTGGTCTTCTGCGATATGTCAAACATAGCGTCTGTGTTGGCTTGTGGGTCTGTGAAATAATTAAACGAAAAAGTCTCTTTGTTCGTTCCGGCAGTAGTGAAGCTGCCTATCTTGCTCCATGCTCCGGGTTTGCCAACGATAAATGAATATGTTGTGTTGGGTTTTAATTCTGTTGCCAGTGCTTTGTGACTTGTAAAACTCTTCTTTATATTGTTAGAAATTCCTGCAAGCGTTGATAAATTGTTTGAAGCATTGCAATAAATAATATTATTGACGGGTTCAGAAGTCGCATTAATTGTAAAAAGCGGTTTTGCAAATGCTGAAAGATCTGTAGCACTACCGGCAATAATTTTCAATTTTTCACCAGTGATCTCCGGATTGGTAAACCAGTTAAAGCCCATGCGGTTAGCAGGATTACCATTGATGTTCATAGTTACATCATATGGCATTGATTTAGGTTCAAGGAGTTGTCTGGCCTTCTCTGTTTCAGTATTTGCTGTGAGTGCCCTTTTATATTTTGTCCAGCTTGGGACAGTGAATTGAGTGCTATCCTGTAATTGACCTTTAGCCGATTGAGCACAGATATTACCTGAGGCTGACCATAGCAGAACGATTGTTATTAACCTGAAGGTAAGATTCACTGATAATTGATGCAATACACTTTTGTTCATATTCATGGATTGGTTGGATTAATTTGATCGCCAAATTTACTGATATGAAAATGATCCAATTTTAAATTAAGGTTATTTTTGTGTGAGGTTTATATTGAGAAATCTTTTCATAGGGCTTTCTTTCTGTATATCATTTGGTTGTAATTATCCCATTCAGGAGCAAAAGTTTAAACTTATTATTTAATTAATATTAGAAAATTATTTAAAAATTTGGCTTAGGTATCTTTACACACATTATTTTTGAAAGGAAATGAAAGAAAATATTTTTAAGAAATTACGGACACTAAGTATATTATTGCCCCTTATTTTAATTGTTTTTATCACTGTAGTCGGAACCCTTATCTATACAGTAGAGATAAAAGATAAAAAGGCGAATTTGCCTAAGCAATTCATTTCAAATAAAAAACAGGAAAGTATTCTTATTCAAACATCTATAAGTGAATGGCTTAAAAGAGGGAATAATGAAATACCCCAGACAATCATTGAGTCTCAAAAATCAAATAAAGATCTTATTGGAATTACTGTTATTGCTCATAATACAGTATTGATTGGAAATCGAAAAAATTATATCGGCAAGGCTTTTTCGGAATCATATTATAATTTATCAATAAGAGATTATAACCGATTATTATTCAATATAAAATATGCTAAACTTATCAATAGTTTTTATTCTTTTTTTACGGATGATCATAAAAAATTGGTAATAATAGCCCCGGTTGTACTGAATGACAAGGCTTCTCAAGCGAATTCCTATTCTTTGGGAATAATGATTTCATGTTATGACTATGATAGTGCTGAAAAGGAGATGATTTCAAAATACCAATATAGCAGTTTTTTATATTTTTTAGTATTCCTTTTTAGTTCGGTTTCACTGGGTGGAATACTCTACTTATTGATCATAGCTCCATTAAAAAAAATAACCAGGGTAATGCATGCCTTCTCAAAAGGGAATTGGGATATTAGAATTGAAAAGAAAGGTATAGGGGAGATTTCTGAAATCTATGAACAGTTTAATCTGTTGGCGAATTCATTGAAAAAAGAGATATCTGAACGATTAGAAATTGAAGAGATATTGAAGGAAAACAGTTCAAACCTTAAAAAGGCACAATTGATGGCACGGGTTGGAGACTGGAGATTTGATATCCAAAAGGATACTTTCTTTTTTTCGAGTCGCATTGTTGAAATTGAACAACTGAATAAGAAGCAATTTTTGAGTGAAGAGTATATAAAAACAGTTCATCCTGAAGATCAGGCTTATGTTCGTAAGGGGCTGACAGATGCAATCAAGAGTAAAAATGAATTCACTTTAGAATTTCGTCGTTATATAAATAAGAGTATTCAGTATATCAAATCGATAGGTGATGTAAATCGGGATGGAAAAGGCAAAGCGATCAGCATTTTCGGTGTTTCAATGGATATTACGATTGAGAAAAAGAAAGAAATTTCTTTATTGGAACGGGAGTGGGATTTACAAAAATCGAATGAAGAGTATCTGATTCTGAATACGAAGCTTATTGAAAATAATGAAAAGATTCTGGCAATGAATTCAGACTTGAATGTTGCTAAAGAGAAGGCAGAGGAATCGGACAGATTAAAATCAGCTTTCCTTGCTAATGTTTCCCATGAAATCAGAACACCAATGAATGCAATAATTGGGTTTTCAGAATTGCTTGAAGACGAGGATTTGGATAATGATTCCAGAAAGTTGTTTACACATACTATCAGGACGCGATCGGCAGACTTATTAAATATTATTAATGATATTCTGGATATTTCCAGACTTGAATCAGGAACGCTTGTAGTTGATGTTTCCGCAGGTTCGATTTCTAATGAACTGAATGAATTAGTTACATATTACAACACAAAAAACGAAAAGATAACTAAGAAACCGATTGTTTTTAAAGTCGAAAATCTTCTAACCATAGATCAGGATATCTTTTCAACAGATTTTCACAGATTGAAACAGGTATTGATGAATTTAATTGATAATGCTTTTAAATTTACTGAAGAGGGGAGTATTGAAATAGGGTGTCTTTTGAAGAATTCAAATAAGGTATTGTTTTATGTAAAAGATACCGGTATAGGAATTTCAAAAAACAAGTTAGGAATGATTTTTGGGCGATTTAAGCAAGCAACTGAAGCTCATTTAACGGATAAATATGGCGGAACAGGTTTAGGTCTTTCTATCTCGAAAGGTTTGATAGAATTACTTAAAGGTGAAATTTGGGTGGAATCAGAAAAGGGGATTGGGACTACCTTTTTCTTTACCATACCATACAGGACACCGGAAACACATTTTTTAGCTTCTAACAAGAAACCTGAGAGTGTTCAAAATGAAAGAGAATCTGAACTTGCGAATATATAGGGGGTAGCTTAAAAATCAACTATCTATGATTTTTTATGAATAGATAGTGATTACTTTTTAATAATTTTTTCACGAAACTCGAGTCTGTTATTGTCCTTTTCTATGCTTTCACGGAGCATGTCTTCAGGGTTGTTCATAAAAACAGGTGTTGAATTTAGCTTTTCCTTGACAGGAGTATAAATGTAGATGATTTTATAGGATAGAAAAACCCTAACTTTGTGGGGTTAAAAACATTTGTCGGTAGGCATCTGTTTGTTTCAGAATGATTAAAGCACTGCTAATTAAAAAATATGATTGAATTTGAACGGTTTACGTTGAATAACGGGCTGAGGGTAATTGTGCATCAAGATATCACTACTCCTTTGGTTTCGATGAATATATTATACAATGTCGGTTCGCGTGATGAGGATCCCGAGAAGACTGGATTTGCACATCTCTTTGAACATTTAATGTTTGGAGGTTCGGTTAATATAAAGAAATATGATGAACCGCTCGAAAGGGTGGGAGGTGAGAATAATGCATTTACCAACAGTGACGTCACTGACTTTTATCTGACCGTTCCAAAACAAAATCTGGAGACGGCTTTCTGGCTGGAATCGGATAGGATGCTGAATCTGGCATTTTCAAAGAAAAGTCTTGAGGTGCAGCGTAATGTTGTGATTGAAGAGTTTAAACAAAACTATCTTAACAAACCATATGGCGATACCTGGCTTTTGTTAAGGCCATTGGCCTATACAACACATCCTTATAAATGGTCAACAATTGGTAAAAGCATAGAACCCATCCAAAATGCGACAATGGATGATGTGACTGATTTTTATAAACGGTTTTATAATCCAAACAACGCGATCATGGTTCTGGCAGGAAATACTACTGTTGAAGAGGTCAAAGAACTTGCCATGAAATGGTTTGGACCTATTCCGGCAGGTGAGGAGGTGGTGAGAAATCTACCGGTAGAACCTGTTCAGACTGAGCCACGGATCCTGACTGTTGAGCGGGAAGTTCCACTCGACTGTATTTATAAGGCTTATCATATGTGTGGAAAGATGGATGATGATTATCCGATCATTGATCTGATGAGTGATTTGCTTTCGAATGGTAACTCTTCCAGATTGTATCAATCACTGATCAAGGAACAACAATTGTTTAGTGATGTCAATGCATTTCTGACTGGTGATGAGGACGGTGGACTGTTTGTGATAACCGGGAAACTGATACAGGGAGTTACAATGGAAAAGGCGGAAACTGCCATTCTTGAGGAGGTAAACAGACTTAAAACCAATTTAGTAAATGGCGATGAGCTCCAGAAAGTAAAAAATAAAGTGGAGTCCTTGATTGCTTTTACTGAAATGCGGATTCAGGAACGTGCACTTAATCTGGCCTATGCAGAACATCTGGGAGATATCAATATGGTCAATACTGATATTCAAAGATATCGGGCAGTTACTCCTGAACAGATATGTACTTTGGCAAATCAGATCATAAGACCAGAAAACTGTTCAACGCTTTACTATCTTGCGAAAAAGTAAAATCCATTACACAGAAACAGTTGGTTACCTTTTTAAATGTTTAATTTAAGCCTTTATGTCAATTATTAATAGAAAACAAAAACCCGATATATTTGAAATTGCTCCCGATCATAAAGTAGTGGAGTTGATTACACCTCAAACGTTTACACTTAATAATGGAATTAAGGTCTATATAGTCAATGCCGGAGTTCAGGAATTGGCTCATGTGGAGTTTATTTTCAATGCCGGAATCTGGCATCAGAACAAGCCGTTTACTGCGATGTCGACAAACGACCTTATGAAAGAGGGATCACATAATATGACCGGACGTCAGATTGCTGATGAACTGGATTATTATGGCGCTTATCATGAGTCTTCGACAGAAAAGGATTCTGCGTTTCAGGCATTGTATACCCTTACCAAACATTTGCCGGCCACGTTGAAAGTGATGGAGGAGATTATAAAACGTCCTCGTTTTGAAAAGAAGGAGATCGATATTTATGTTCGGAAAAAATATCAGGGATTGTTGGTTCAGATGGAGAAGGTTGACTATCTGGCAAGGATCCATTTTGGAGAATTATTATATGGATCTAAGCATCCATATGGTCGTTGGGCCGGACCTGAAGACATCAAAGGCATTAACCGGGATAATATTCTGAAATTTCATCAGCACTATTATCGTTCATCAAATTGCTATATCATCGTTGCCGGAAAAGTCGAAGAATCGATCATTGGATTACTGAATAAATATTTTGGAGGAAATGACTGGGATGGACCTGCAATTTCGGAAGACGCTTCTTTTGAAGTTCAGTCGGCAACCGGTTTTATCCATCATATTGAAAAACCTGATGCTTTGCAGTCTGCTTTACGGATTGGAAAAGTGTTGTTTAACCGGACACATCCTGATTTTCCTGGAATGCATGTGCTGAATACCATTTTGGGCGGATACTTTGGGTCAAGACTGATGACCAACATTCGTGAAGAGAAGGGGCTGACGTATGGCATTGGATCAGGGCTTATTTCTTTAAAGCATTCAGGATATTTTTATATTTCGAGTGAAGTTGGAACTGATGTTGCCGATGTTGCCATGAATGAGATCTTCAAAGAAATAGAGCTTTTGCAGAAAGAACCGGTAAGCAAGGCCGAGCTTAATCTTGTCAGGAATTATCTGGGGGGAACTTTCTTAAGGGCTGTGGATGGCCCGTTCTCACTGGCAGATCGTTTCAGGGATATTCATGAACACGACCTGGGCATCGATCATTATTTCCGGATGCTGGATACGATTCAAAAAATTACGCCAGAAGAAATCATGGATTTGGCGAATCGCTACCTCAATATTGATTCACTTTACAGGCTTAAAGTCGGTAAATAAATGGATTGATTTTAACTAAAATATGCAAGCCAATTTTTCTTAACTTTGCAGTTAAATATTCAGGAAATCATATGTCGGATTATTCAGAAAAATTCCTAGGAGAAGGCCTGACTTACGACGATGTTTTGCTCGTTCCGTCATATTCGGAAGTGCTTCCACGTCAGGTTGATACTACTACTCTGTTTTCAAGAAACATTAAGTTGAACATCCCAATTGTGTCTGCTTCGATGGATACTGTGACTGATGCTACAATGGCGATTGCCATGGCACAGGAAGGTGGAATCGGTGTCTTGCACAAGAGCATGTCTATCGAAGAGCAAGCCAACGAAGTGCGTAAGGTGAAAAGAGCCGAAAATGGCATGATTCTCGACCCTATAACACTACCGGAGACTGCTATTGTAGAAGATGCATTGGTGATTATGCGCGATTATAAGATCGGGGGAATTCCGGTAGTAAATGCTAAACGTGAACTGGTAGGGATTGTCACAAACCGAGACCTTCGTTTTGAACGACGTCTGGACAAACCAGTTTCTGAGGTCATGACCAAAGAAAATCTGATCACCGTTGCAGAATTTACAACCTTTGATAAAGCTGAAGTAATCCTGCAACAATATAAGATTGAAAAGCTTCCGGTTGTAGATAAAAACAACAAACTGATCGGACTGATCACCTATAAAGACATCATTAAAATTAAAGCAAGGCCAAATGCATGTAAAGACAGCTTTGGTCGTCTGCGTGTTGCTGCTGCTGTCGGAGTTACCAGTGACACCCTTGAAAGGGTTGCCGCTTTGGTTGCTGCAGGTGTGGATGCTATAAGTATTGACACTGCGCATGGTCATTCGGTGAATGTTATCGAGATGGCAAAGAAAATTAAGGAAGCTTATCCAAATGTTGATTTAGTCGTTGGTAATATCGCTACCCCTGAAGCAGCAATTGCATTGAAGGAGGCTGGAGCTGATGCAGTTAAAGTCGGTATTGGTCCTGGTTCGATCTGTACTACACGTGTTATTGCAGGTGTTGGGGTTCCTCAGCTTACTGCTGTTTATAATGTAGCCCAGGCATTGAAGGGAAGTGGAATACCTGTTATTGCTGATGGAGGTGTTCGTTACACAGGAGATATTGTAAAGGCACTTGCCGCAGGTGGAAATTCGGTCATGTTGGGTTCGCTTTTTGCAGGTGTGGATGAGTCACCCGGAGAGGCAATTATATTTGAAGGTCGTAAATTTAAGACCTATCGTGGTATGGGTTCGATAGAAGCCATGCAGAAAGGTTCGAAAGACAGATACTTTCAGGATGCTGAAGACGATATCAAAAAGCTTGTACCGGAAGGTATTGTAGGTCGTGTTCCTTATAAAGGATCTCTGTCGGAGGTAGTTCACCAATTGGTTGGTGGTCTGAGAGCCGGGATGGGATATACCGGGTCAGCCAATATTGAGGATTTACAGAAAGCTAAATTCATTAAAATCACCAACGCAGGTATACAGGAAAGTCATCCACACGATGTGACCATCACTTCCGAAGCACCGAATTATAGCCGATAATGATAACTTCTTCAAGGTATACACCGACATTTTCAAATAACATCTATATTATTTTATTCGGATGTATGTTCATGTCGTTCAATGCAGTAGCACAAGTAAAAGAAGATTCTGTTTTATTGAACATCGGGGGAGATAAAATTACTGTTTCAGAAGTAATGTCTCTTTACCGTAAAAATAATGTCAAGGGAACCGTTCCGGACAAGAAATCATTTGCTGAATACCTCGAGCTTTTTATCAATTACAAATTAAAAATTCGCCAGGCTAATGATCTTAAAATGGATACGATGCCAGCATTTAAGAATGAATTCCAATATTACAGGAGTCAATTGGCTCAGCCCTATATGACGGATGAAACGATGAGTAATCTGCTTACCCGTGAGTCTTATGACCGGAAACTTAAAGATATCAGGGCCAGCCATATTTTGGTGAAACTCGATATCAATGCTTTACCTGAAGATACGCTGATTGCCTATAATAAAGTATTGTCTGTCAGACAACGGATATTGAATGGTGAAGACTTTGGAAAGGTTGCTGCCGAGGTTTCGGATGACATCAGCGCACGGGATCAGAAAGATGGAGCCAAAATTGTTTCCGGTAATAAAGGAGATTTAGGATGTTTTACTGTTTTTGATATGATTTATCCCTTCGAAACTGCTGCTTATACGACTGAAGTAGGTAAAGTCTCTTTGCCAGTAAGAACTGATTTTGGATATCACCTGGTAAAAGTCAACAGCATAAAACCTGCAATAGGAGAGGTATTGATTTCACATATTCTTTTCAGCTTTGACGATAATCCTTCACATGCAGATTCTATCGCTGTCAAAAAGAAAGTTGATTCGATATTTCTTAAAGTTAAGCGGGGTGAAGATTTCGCCCTGCTTGCCCGTAATTTTTCAGATGACCGGACAACGGCAACTAAAGGTGGATTACTTCCCTGGTTTGGGTCAAACCGGATGGTGCCTGAAATAATTGAAGCTGTTGACGGATTGAAACCAGGGCAATATAGTCAGCCATTTATGTCGTCATTTGGTTGGCATATTATCAAAGTCATTGAAAGAAAACCAATCGGTACTTTCAATGATATAAAAGATGTGTTGCGTCAGAAAGTGACCAAAGGAGATAGGTTAGAGGCATTGAATCAATATTTTGTCGTGAAACTAAAGAAAAGATATGATTATAAAGCAGATATTAAAGCGTTGGATAAGGTAAGTGCTTCGCTTACAGATTCTGTTTTTGCCGGGAAATGGAAAGCACCTGCTCCGAAGAAATTAACGAAACGGCTATTTTCTTTTGACGGACAAACATATACCCAACAAGATTTAGTCGATTATATCGCGTCAAATCAACCGATCAGGAAAAAGATGGATAGAAGACAATATGCTTCTATTCGCTTCAATTCATTTGTCAACAAGGAAATACTTGATTATGAGGATCATCACCTTGAGGAAAGATATCCCGAGTTTAAAGATTTGTTGAAAGAGTATCACGATGGATTACTGGTTTATGCGTTGACTGATTTGAACGTTTGGTCTAAGGCAGAGATAGATACGACAGGCCTTCGCTCTTTTTACGATCAGAACAAGAATAATTATATGATGGATAAGCGTTTGGATGCTTCTGTGTTTACAGTATTCAATTCTACCCGCATTGAAAAGGTCCGGGCGATGGTTTTAAAAGGTGCTGTTGAAGAAGAAATCTTAAAAAGTTATAATTCTGATACAAACAAAGTTGTAACAGTCGAACATCACATGTATCTTCGTGGCGAAAGTCCGGTTACAGATCTTATCGATTGGAATGAAGGCTTAAGCAGGAATGTAGATACTGATGGGACAACAACATTTGTGATGGTTCATAAAGTAATTCCACCAATGCCAAAGCCGTTGAAAGATATTCGGGGAATTGTTGTAGCTGATTATCAAAGTTATCTGGAAAAGTCTTGGATGAGTGGATTGAGGGTTAAATACACTTGTACTGTTAATAAAGATGTTTTAGGACTCTTACAAAAAGATTTAAAGTGAAAAGGAATCTGGTTATAGGACTGTTATTGTTAGGGCTTGTTGGGTGTCGCTATTTTAAAAAAAGCGAACCAATAGGGCAACCTGTTGCCAGAGTTTTTGATAAATATCTCTATTCTTCTGATTTAAAAGGGGTGGTTTCACCAGGAACCAGTTCAGAAGACAGCATTGAAGCAGTTAAAAATTATATCAATAATTGGATCAGGCAGGAATTACTTGCCCATCATGCCGAATCAAATTTACCCGATGATCAGAAGGATTTCACCAATGAATTGGAAGCTTATCGCAGATCGTTAGTCATCTATAAGTTTGAAACGGAATACATCAAACAAAAATTTGATACTGTTATTCCCGAAGCGGATATCAAAAAATATTACGAAGAAAATAAAGACAATTTTAAACTGAGGGAAAACATTTGCAAAGCTGTTTGGGCCCAGTTTCCGGTTACCTATCCGGCAGCTAGTCTGAATAAAATCAAGAAACTGTTCAGTAAAGGAAGTGTGAGCAAACTTGAGGAGGCATGTTCAGGAAAGGCTACTAAATATGATGTTTCGGATACAGCCTGGATTTCATTCAACGATTTGACTGAACATGTACCAATACAAACAGATAATCCAGAGGAATATATAAAGAAACATACTTTTACTGAACTACGTGATTCTACCAGTATTTATCTGGTTCGTTTTACGAGTAATCAGAATCGTGAAGCGACTTCCCCATTGAATTTTGAAAGAGAAAATATCCGAAGTTTGTTACTGAATAAACGCAGATTACTGGTTTTGGATATACTGGAAAAAGATCTCTTTGACAAAGGGACCAAGGATAAGAATTTTGAAATTCTTGCTCCGGTAAAATCAAAGAAGAAGAAGTGAATGAAAACTAATATTTGATAAATCTTATTACCCCGAATGAAGAAACTATTTATAGCTATTATTGGTTTGCTGTTGACAGCTAATGCAGCACTCGCACAGACCCAACCTGATACACTGCGTCTAAAACAACCGGTTCAAAAAAGACTGATTGATCAGATAGTTGGTGTTGTTGCTACCCGTCCGATACTTGAATCTGATCTTGTTGATCCGGAAGACCCGGATGCTGCAAAGAGTGAACCCATGTCAGTCAAATGCAAACTGCTCGAGAATCTTATTCTGCAAAAAATGTTGATCAACAAATCAGAACTCGATTCTTTAACGGTTGACGAATCAGAAGTTGATCAGAGACTTGACAAGAAATTGGCCTATTTCTTAAGGTTAGCAGGATCTCAGGAAAAGCTGGAACAAATTTATCATAAGCCTATGGCACAATTTAAGGCAGATATGATGATTCCAACCAAGGAAGAAGCAATGGCGGAGAAAGCAAAGGATAAGGTCGTTGAAAATGTTAAAATTACTCCTTCAGAAGTAAAAGCATTTTTTAACAGAATCCCTGTCGATAGTTTGCCTAAGGTAGGAACTATTTATGAGATTGCTCATATTGTTGTAGAACCTGCAATTGATCCAACTGAATTATCAGAGGCACGGAATAAAATAAAAGGTTTAAGGGACAGAATTCTTGCCGGTTCAAGCTTTTCTTCTTTGGCGCTTATCTATTCAGATGACCCCGGATCGGCAACTAAAGGTGGTGAACTAGGTTTATTTAACCGTGGAACCATGGCTCCTGAATTTGAAGCTGCTGCATTTTCATTGAAGAAGAAAGGCGATGTAAGTGAAATTATTAAAACATCATTCGGATACCATATCATACAATTGATCGAGCGCAAAGGAGAATTTGTAAACGCGCGACATATTTTAGTTATACCAAGAGTATCACCGGTTGAACTTGATAAAGCAGGTCGTAAACTCGACAGCATAGCAGATCGCATCCAAAAAGACTCCATTAAATTTGATGCTGCTGCCAGAAAGTTCTCTACAGATAAATCATTTGTAAATAATGGTGATATGATCAATCCAACAACACTGAACACTAAGTTTACTGCAAACGATCTTGATCCTACTTTGATTGCAATTCTTGATAAAATGAAGGTTGGTGAAGTAACAAGGCCAATGCCTATGGATACTGAAGATAAACGCAAAGCTTATCAGATTATACTGCTCAAATCTAAAAGTAAACCTCACGTTGCGACACTGAACACTGATTATGATATTTTTCAGAATATGGGTCTGATGACCAAGAAAAATGAGGCACTTGAAAAGTGGGCCATAGAAAAAACTAAAACCACATATATAAAAGTCAACGATAAATACAAGGAATGCGATTTTTATAAACGATGGTTTAAATAAACTGATAGCATTATAATTCAAAGAATAAAAATGGGAAAAGCCGCTCAAAGAGTCAAATCGTTGAGCGGCTTTTTTCTGATCTTGTTATAATTCAAAGGTTAAAAGTATCTTAATTCGTTTTTTAATTGATGCTAAATCGATGAAATATGACCAATGTTTTATGAATTTTTAGTAATTTAGTCGTGTATTAACTAACCCTTATACTAAATTAAACTATGAAGAAAAAAGTTATTGCCGGATCTATTCTATTGGCAATCATTATCGCTATAGTATTTTTTGCCAACAGAAGTAAAAAAGATCCCGGTGAAATTATTGTTTCCGTTAAAAAAGGCGATTTCATTGTAAATGTTGCAACTACCGGAGAACTTGTAGCTCAGAAGTCTGTTCCGATTAAAGGTCCTGAAGGATTGCGTGAATTTAGAATTTTCGATATTAAAATAACCGATATTATTCTTGATGGAACTGTTGTGAAAAAAGGTGATTATGTGGCCGCACTGGATAAAACAGATATCACGAACAGGATTAAAGATATTGAACTTGATTTGGAAAAATACGAATCACAGCTTATAAACACCCGACTCGATACTGCTTTAACAATGCGTGGAGCCAGAGAAGATTTAATTAATCTTCAGTTCGATGTTGAAGGTAAACAGATCACTGTGGACCAATCAATTTATGAACCACCTGCATCACAACGCCAGGCCAAGATAGAACTTGACAGAGCAAAACGTACATATGAACAGGCTGTCCGTAACTTTAAACTTAAACTGGCAAAGTCTAATGCCAACATGGGCGATATTCAAAGGACCTATAATATAAGCAAAGAACGTTATGATAAGATGACCAAAACTGTGGATGCATTCGTAATTACTGCTCCTCAGGATGGTATGGTTGTTCAAAAACGCAATTGGGATGGTTCTAAGCAAGGCATCGGGGCCACTATGAGTGGATGGGACAATGTTGTTGCTGAAATGCCTGAACTCAAGCAGATGATATCTAAAACTTATGTAAATGAAATAGATGTCAGTAAAGTAAAAGTAGGTCAGAAAGCTGAGATACGCGTAGATGCATTTCCTGACAAACGTTTTGGTGGAATTGTTCAGAGTGTTGCCAATGTCGGAGAAAGAATGCGTAATTCGAATGCAAAAGTATTTGAAGTTATCATCAGATCTACTTCTGTAGATTCACTTCTTAGACCAGCTATGACCACTCAGAATCTGATTACTACATGGACAAAAAAGAGTGTTCGTTCTATCCCTATAGAGAGTGTTCATTCACTTAATGGCATTTCATATGTTTTCAGAGGTAACAAAACCCGTCAGGAAGTTAAACTGGGGCAGAGCAATGACAATGAGATTATTGTTTTAGATGGATTATTTGATAACGACAAAGTTTATTTAAATCCACCCGAAAAAGCTGAAGAGTGGAATCTTGTACGCCTTACAAAAACGCAACAATAAGCTATGGAGTCACAAAGATTTTTGTATAATATCAACAATGCTTTAGACGCCTTTTTGCTTAATCGCGTACGTTCTTTTCTCACTGCATTGGGAATCATTTTTGGAGTTGCTGCTGTAATCTCTATGTTGGCAATTGGAAATGGTGCCCGTCAGGAAATCCTGGATCAGATTAAAATGGTGGGGGTAAACAATATCATCATCATGCCCAGACAGGCTAATCAAAGTCAGGACGATGCAAATAGTACTGCTAGTAATAACCAACAAGCAGCTACTGCAAATAAAGCTGCATCTTCAGAAAAAGACAAAAATGGATCTACCTTTTCAACAGGTCTGACAATGAAAGATGCCCAAAGCATAAAGTCAATAATTCCTACTGTTCTTCGGGTTAGTCCGGAGATCACTTATAATGTTGACTTTGTTCAACATGGTTTAAAGGGTGATGGAAGTGTGACAGGTATTACAAATGAGTACTTTAAAGTATTCAATATTGGTTTAGCAAAAGGATCGTTGTTTAACGACAGTGATATTGATAAGGGAAGCCCTGTTTGTATCATTGGTCCATTAATAGAATCCAGGTTTTTCAATAAAGGAGGGGCTGTTGGAAGTTTCATCCGATGTGGTGGAGTTTGGTTTAGGATTATTGGTGTGATTAAACAACAACTGATTCATTCAACTCATAAGAATAAACTGGGTATTACGGATACAGAAAAAACTGTATTTGTTCCCTTAAAGGCTGTTTTGCTTCGTTTTTTGGACAGGTCATTTACTGATATTGGAAGTGTTCGTGGAGGTGGAGGATATAGAGCAACTGGAAGCCGTGCTGCACAACTGATTTTGAACATGAATTTCAAACCGAGTAATGGCGATGCCAGTAGCATTGATCAGATTGATAAACTCGTAGTTCAGGTAAAAGAAAGTTCGCAATTAGGTCCTACCAATGAGATTCTGACTCAGATGTTGAAACGTCGTCATGGTAACAATGAGGATATTGAAATCAAGGTTCCCGAATTGTTGCTCAAACAGGAACAACGAACGAAAGATATTTTCAATATTGTTCTTGGCGCAATTGCAGGAATTTCACTCATTGTAGGTGGTATTGGTATCATGAACATCATGCTTGCATCTGTAATGGAACGTACCAAAGAAATCGGTATCCGAATGGCTATTGGTGCCCGTCGTACAGACATTACTATGCAGTTTATTTCTGAAGCAGTAATTATCAGTGTGATTGGAGGTTTAATTGGGATACTTCTTGGAGTACTCATAGCAAAAACAATTACTCAATTCACAGGAATACAAACTATTATCTCGTTATCGTCTATATTAATATCTTTCGGGGTTTCAGCTTCTATCGGTATCATATTTGGATACATGCCCGCAAAACGGGCTGCTATGCAAGACCCTGTTTCTTCTTTACGCTATGAATAACACGCTTTTTAATACTATGAAAATAAAATATTTAGTTCTTGGTCTGATACTATTCTTTTCTTCCGGCGTTACATTGGCACAATGTCAGACAATGAGTTTGACACTCGCTGAGGTAATTGATATTGCGCAAAAACAATCTCCTGATGCCTTACAGGCAAAGAACCGTTTTCTTGGCAGCTACTGGCAATTTCGTACATTTAAAGCAGGATTTATGCCGGCCTTATCACTCAATGTTACTTTGCCTAGATATTCAAGAAGTATTGATCAGGTAACACAAGGGGATGGAACGATTAAATTTATTGATCGACAACAATCTACTGCTTCCATGGGTTTATCGTTGACACAAAACCTACCGTTTACCGGAGGGCAGCTTTTTATGTCTTCAGATCTTCAACGTCTCGACATTATTAAGAACCCATCGACAACAAATTATGCAACAAACCCATATACTATTGGTTTGCGGCAACCTTTGTTCAAATACAATGAGTTTAAATGGCAACGTAAAATTGAACCTTTACGTTATCAGGAAGCTGAACGTAAGCTGATTGAGGATAGAGAACAAATTTCACTTACTGCAATCAGCATGTTTTTTGATTTATTATCAACTCAGATCAGTATGAAGATGCAAATGACCAATCTTGCAAATAATGATACATTGTATAAGATTGCAAAAGGGAGGTTTAACATTGGAACTATTGCTGAAAACGACTTGTTACAGTTGGAATTGCAATTACTCTCGGCACAGAGTCAGGTTGAGAACATGAAACTGGATCTAGAGAATAAAATCTTTAACCTTAAATCATTTTTACGGTTACAAAACGATATAGCTGTTGAACTTATAACACCAACACAAACTTCGGGTATACGCATTGAAGCTGATAAAGCAATTGAACAGGCAGAGGAAAACCGGTCAGCTTCACTATCATATAAGCGAAGGTTGCTGGAAGCTGAGAATAATGTTTTAAAAGCAAAGGCGACCAGTCGTTTTACAGCTAATCTTGTTGCATTGTATGGTACAACTCAAAGTGCACCTGATTTTTCAGGGGCATATCACAACCCAAGCGATTTGCAACAGTTGACAATAAGTGTACAGGTTCCCATACTTGATTGGGGTTTAGGGCGAGGCCGTATAAAAATTGCCGAATCAAATCAGACATTGGAAAAATCTTCAGTCGAACAGGAAATGATCGATTTTCGACAGGGAGTATATTTGAAAGTTATGCAGTTTAATATACAAAAAAGTCAGGTGATGATAGCAGCAAAAAGTGATACAGTGGCCGATAAACGTTACCAGGTTACCAAGCAACGCTATATGATCGGAAAAATAGGCATTACAGATTTGAATATAGCTCAAAACGAAAAGGATAACGCCCGCAGGGGATATTTTGATGTTTTGCAAACATTCTGGCGTAACTTTTATGAGATCAGAAAACTCACCTTATTTGATTTTGTAAGAGGGAAAAAAATCATCATTGATCCATTAGAATTGAAAGTAGTAAATTAACAGTAAGCTTTTTCATTTCAATTTCTTTATGATCCTTACAACTTTTATGCAGTTTCTTTGTTTAAATGATGTCTAAGTATTTTTAAAAATCAAAAATAAAAAAAATATGTCTGTATTAATAGGTAAAAAAGCACCTCATTTTGAAGCGGATGCTGTAGTAAATGGCGGTGAATTTGTAGAGAATTTTTCTCTTAAACAATACATTGGGAAAAAAGAGGTAATTTTCTTTTTTTATCCTTTGGACTTTACATTTGTATGTCCCACTGAAATTATTGCATTTCAGAATAAATTGAAAGAATTTGAAAATCGCAATGTAGCAGTTGTAGGTTGTTCTGTCGACTCAAAGTTTTCACATTGGGCTTGGTTGAATACGGAACAAAAACAAGGCGGTATTAAAGGTGTTAAATTTCCATTGGTATCTGATTTGTCAAAAACGATATCTGAAAATTATGATGTTCTGGCAGGTGAACTGGATTATGATGAAAATGGTAATGCAGCTTTTTCGGGTGCAGCATTAGCATATCGTGGACTATTTTTAATTGATAAAAAGGGGGTGGTCCGTCATCAGGTTGTCAATGATTTGCCTCTTGGACGCAGTATCGATGAAGCTTTGAGAATGGTAGACGCTTTACAGTTCTATGAAGAGAATGGTGAAGTATGTCCTGCTGATTGGCATAAGGGAGAAGATACAATGAAAGAAACCCATGAATCAGTTTCGGAATATCTGGCACAAAGAACAAATTAATAAAAAAGATTATTATAAAAAAGGCCTGATTCGTTATGAATCAGGCCTTTTTTTGTTCGTGACCGGATAAATTATGCAGGATGGATTGCCTCAACAGGACAAACATCAGCACATGAACCACAATCTGTACAAACATCTGAATCAATTTTATAGATGTCGCCTTCTGAAATTGCATCTACCGGACATTCGTCAATGCAAGTTCCACAAGCTGTACAATCATCTGATATTAAATAAGCCATGATTACTGGTTTTTGTTGTTAATAATATTATTGATATTTTTTGCAAATATAACCTAATACATCGTTATAACTTCAATACTGCGCTTATTTTTTTAGTTTATAAATAAGAAAAACATACACAATGAATATTATTTCATGATGTTATGACTTATTGTTGAACTAAATTTAATAGTACATTTGTGTCTAAAATAACCAAAAACAGCGTGTTAAAAAAATTAAATTTACTATTGACTATTCAAGAATTGAAGTACCTTTGTATGGTTAATTTAATTATTTATGATAACAAAAAATATTGTAGATAGAGAAGAAGTGGTAATCAAGTTTGTTGGTGACTCAGGAGATGGAATGCAACTTACAGGTACTCTTTTCTCTGATACTGCAGCTCTTGCCGGTAATGATCTGGCAACTTATCCAGATTATCCTTCCGAAATTCGTGCTCCACACAATACTGTTGCCGGTGTTTCAGGCTTCCAGGTTCATATTGGAAGTACTAAGATTCACACTTCAGGCGATTTGTGTGATGTGTTGGTGGCTATGAACCCGGCATCTCTTAAGGCACATCTTAAATGGGCCAAGACAGGGGCAACGGTAATTGTCGATGCAGATACGTTTGAAGAGGATATCTATACAAAAGCCGGGTATTCAAAGAATCCACTTGGAGATACAACGCTTTCGGCTTATAATCTGATCAAGGCACCGATTACATCAATGACCCGTGAAGCATTGGTCGGGATTGTTCCAGATAATAAAACGGCTGATAAGAGTCGTAACATGTTTGCTTTGGGTATTGTATGCCATCTTTTTAGTTGGAATGGTGAAGTGACTCAATCAATTCTTGCTCAGAAATTCAAGAAAAAGCCACAAGTCATTGCAGCAAATAAGGTAGTGTTGGAAGCCGGATACAGTTATGCCGATACAGTTGAAGCTTTACCGACTTTAAGGGTTCAACCTACAGAAGATATCAAAAAAGGAAGATATCGCAACATTACCGGTAATATTGCCACTGCATGGGGTTTTATGGCTGCATCAGAACGTTCAGGGCGTCCTATTTTCCTGGGTTCTTATCCTATAACACCTGCTACAGATATATTGCAGGAGCTTGTTAAACACAAATCTCTAGGGGTTAAAGTGTTTCAGGCCGAAGATGAAATTGCCGGAATATGTTCTGCTATTGGCGCAAGTTATACAGGTTCACTTGCATTGACTTCGACATCAGGCCCGGGCCTTTCATTGAAGAGTGAAGCCATTGGACTGGCTGTTATCACTGAACTTCCAATCGTCATTGTTGATGTACAACGTGGAGGTCCTTCAACAGGATTACCTACCAAGAGCGAACAAAGTGATCTTTACCAGGCTCTTTTTGGCCGCAATGGAGAATGTCCGCTTGTGGTCATAGCTGCCGGTTCACCTGTAGACTGTTTCTATTCAGCATATGAAGCTTCCAAGATTGCAATGGAACATATGACCCCCGTTATTTTACTTACTGACGGCCAACAAGGTAATGGGTCAGAATTGTTCCGTATACCCAAAGTTGCTGATTTGCCTAAAATCAATCCTCCTATAGCTGAAGCTAACGATCCTGACTACAAGCCATATAAACGTGATGCATTGACCCTGGCCCGTGAATGGGCTTTACCGGGGACCGATGGTCTACGTCACCGTGTTGGTGGTCTTGAAAAAGAAAATATCACCGGAAATGTTTCAACAGATCCTGCCAATCATCAACTGATGACTAATCTTCGACAGGCTAAAGTTGACCGGGTTGCAGATTTTATCCCTGAACTCGAAATTACCGGTGATCCTGATGCTGATCTTTTGGTCGTAAGTTGGGGAGGTACACATGGTACAGTTCTTACAGCGGTATCAGACATGGTAAGCCAGGGAAAGAAAGTAGCTCATGCACACTTTAAATATATTATGCCTTTGCCTAGAAACACCCGGCAAGTATTGAGTCGCTTTAAGAAAATTATTGTTTGCGAACTCAACATGGGTCAGTTTGTCAATTATCTGCGCATGACACACCCTGAGTTCCAATATAAGCAATACAATAAAGTTCAGGGTTTGCCTTTTATGGTAACAGAACTTACTGAAAAATTTAATCAATTGCTGGAGGAGAAATAAAATGATCAAAAACACAATAGAACGTACTTCAGTTGAGCTTACCAAGGAAGACTTTGTAAGCGACCAGATGGTAAAATGGTGCCCCGGTTGTGGTTCACATTCCATCCTGAGTTCAATTGAAAAAGTTTTCCCAAAAATCGGTTATCGTAAAGAGAATTTCATGGTCGTTTCGGGCATTGGATGTTCTTCACGTTTCCCATATTATGTCAATACTTATGGTATCCATGGTATCCATGGCCGTGCTGCTGCAATCGCTTCGGGTGTTAAAATTGCAAATCCAAGACTGAGTGTTTGGGTTGCAACCGGAGATGGTGACTCTATGGCTATTGGCGGAAACCATTTTATTCATATCATCCGCAGGAATATCGACGTCAACATTCTACTTTTCAATAACCAGATTTATGGTTTGACGAAAGGACAATATTCGCCTACTACTCCAATGGGTTCTATCACCAAGTCTTCTCCACAGGGCACTATCGAACATCCTTTTAACCCCGGAGAACTTGTTCTTGGGGCACAGGGAACATTCTTTGCCAGGGCTACGGATAACAATCCAAAACTGATGGTAGATGTAATGTTTGAAGCAGCTAAACACGATGGAACTTCAATCATTGAGATTCTTGAAAACTGTGTGATCTTTGCAGATAAAACACATGCTGCAGTAACTGCTAAAGATGCTCGTGATGATTTCCAGGTTGTCCTGAAACATGGTGAACCTCTTATTTTTGGAGCCAACAGAGAAAAAGGTATTCGTCTGAATGGTACTCTTCTTGAGGTCGTTACTATTGGCAAGAATGGAATTACAGAAAAGGATCTTCTTGTTCATGACCAATACAGTCACGATCCGGGAATCCATCTGATGCTTGCAAAGATGGCTCCACCTCACTTTCCAATGGCGTTTGGTGTAATCCGTTCTGCGATGTATCCAACATATGATGACATGGTTGAAGATCAGATCTCGCTGGCAAAAAACAATTCGAAGATCAGAAATGTTGACGATCTGTTGAATAGTGGAGAGACCTGGGAAATAAAATAAACATATCAAAAAGAACGGCGCCTTAAAAGGGCGCCGTTTTGGTTATCTTTGTATTATGCTTGAGCGTTTTCTTCATTTCATCAGCAGGCATAAGCTGATAGATTCCAATGACAGAATTTTACTTGCCGTAAGTGGTGGGATTGATTCTGTCGTAATGTGCGAATTGTTCCATCAAAGTGGGATCCGATTCGATATAGCACATTGTAACTTTTCGTTGCGTGGAGAGGAGTCAGATGACGATGAACGCTTTGTCAGGAACCTGGCAGAAAGATTGAAAGTAAATATTCATGTTAAAAAATTCAATACTCAGGTTTATGCCGATGAGAATGGCATATCAATTCAAATGGCTGCCCGTGATTTAAGGTACCTTTGGTTTAAACAGCTGGCTTTGGAACATGGATTTCAAAAGATTGCGATAGGTCATAATCTGGACGATCAGGCTGAAACATTTTTTATTAATCTTATACGGGGAACGGGAATAGCAGGTTTACGTGCAATGAAGCCTTATCATGAAGGGCTTATCCGACCATTGCTGATCTTTTCAAGAGAAGAAATTAAAAACTTTGCCACAGAGAATGAATGTTCTTTCCGTGAAGATTCCAGTAATGCTTCAGACAAATATTTGCGTAACCGGATTCGTCATCATTTGTTGCCTTTGTTAAAAGAGCTGCAACCAGAACTCTATCCGGTTTTTTCTGAAAACATCGAGCGGTTAGCGGATACTGAAAAGGTCTATTTAAATGAGATTGAACAACAACGACAACTACATGTCTATCCATCCGGAAAGCGTCATCTGATTAATATAGAAAGACTCAATGCCCTTAACCCATTACAGACCTACCTGTTTGAATTTCTAAAGCCTTTTGGATTCAATGAATCGACAGTCTCCCAGTTGATTTCAGTACTGAACGATATTCCGGGAAAGGTTTTTCTTTCTTCTACCCACCGTTTGATAAAGGACAGGGAATCATTGATTATTGAACCTTTGGAAGATAGTCGACATGAAGAAGTAGCGGTATTTATTGATGAGAATACAGTTAAAACAAATGAACCGTTAAATCTTGAATTCACAATATTGGGTCGTCACCAGTTTACAGCCTTTAATCCCTCACCGTTGATTGCATGGATTGATAAAAACAAACTGACTTTTCCGTTAACTCTTCGAAGAATGCAGACCGGGGATAAGTTTCGTCCTTTGGGGATGAAGGGGTTCAGAAAGCTCAGTGATTTTCTCACAGATCTGAAGATTCCCCTGCCCGATAAACAAAACACCTGGGTTATCACCTCAGGTGATGAAATCGTATGGGTGGTTGGCTATCGTGTTGATGACCGGTATAAAGTAACTTCTGCAACGCAGGAGATCTTCAAAATAGTCACCTGGTAAAGATTATTCCCTTTTTCTTTGCCGAATCAATTCCAAAACTCCATTGATAAATGTCAAAGGATGTATCGGATTACCGGGTACATAAAGATCTATTTTATTATTTTCAAGAAACTTTCTGTTTAATGCAGGACTAGTAGCAAATATTCCTCCACTGATAGCATCAATACCTGCCAGTATAATAATTTTGGGTTCGGGTATAGCATCATAACAGATCTGTAAAGGCTCAGCCATATTTTCAGTGATCGGACCAGTGATCACTATACCATCGGCATGACGGGGTGAGGCAACAAATTCAATTCCAAAGCGTCCCATGTCAAAATTCACATTGCTACAGGCGTTTAATTCCAGTTCACAACTGTTATCGCCTCCCGCACAAACCTGTCTGAGTTTAAGTGAACCGCTAAACATCTCTTGAATCTCTCTTCTGATTAAGGTTGGGTCAAGTTCAACAGGAATATCTTGTCCCTGTGGTATGATCAGCTTATTTCTGTCGTTAGTTGCAATCTTATAATCTGTTGTAAACCTGATTTTCTCAGGGAAAGCAAAAGCACATTCACCACAAAAAGTACAC
>Ga0209540_10000593_pt1 | contig 33039 bp, 24 predicted proteins | sample BarGraIncu01121A_FD_184501 | JGI IMG/M metagenome (GOLD analysis project Ga0209540, IMG submission 184501) | Arctic peat soil microbial communities from Barrow, Alaska - Barrow Graham LP Incubations 011-21A (SPAdes) (version 2) | ecosystem: Environmental > Terrestrial > Soil > Wetlands > Peat... | reverse complement strand
AATAGTGTTAAGTCTCTGTTAAAACTTGGCAATTTTGTCAATCGACTGATAAAATACAGCGGTAATATTGATGTGTATATCCTAGGTTCTGACACTTCTGTTGAAGATAAATTCAATGCCAAAGCGCTCATTCCGCAATTCACTTCACGCAAACGTCAATACCTCACTGTATCGCTTATTGTAGCCTTAACTTCGATACTAAGCTATTTTGTCAAAGATACTATTGGTTATCAGACTGTTTCTGTTATTCTTTTGTTTCTGGTTTCTTTTCTGGCTCTTTTTTATGGTACAGGACCCATCTTATTTGCAGCAGCATTAAGCGCATTGATTTGGGACTATTTCTTTATACCGCCTCAATTCACCTTTCTTATCCGTAATTCATTGGATATGTTGCTGTTGGGCATGTTTTTTATTATTGCCCTGTTGAACGGAACATTAACGTCAAGAGTGCGCCGTCAGGAGAAAAAAATACGAATACGTGAAGAGCGCACCCATGCGTTGTATCAACTCACCAAAGATCTAAACTCCATTTCGGGCTTTGATGACGTTATAAAGGTAGCAGATGATTTTATTAATCGATATTTCAAATTGGAATGCTGTATAGTAGTAAAAAATGATTTAAATCAACTTGAAGTAAAATCGCTCGAAAGCTCCGATATCCAACTCACAGAAGTTGAAATGAGTATAGTCAACTGGGTAGAAAAAAACTCCGTCAAAGCAGGTAAATTTACAAATACATTGCCTTCAAATGAATACACATTTTATCCGTTAATAGGCAGTAACAGTGCACTGGGTGTTATTGTGGTAAAACAGATCACCGTTTTTACTTATGGCGAAGAACAATTTTGGGAATCATCGCTTGCTCAGATTATTGGCAAATACGAACGGGAATTGCTGCGCAATGCCACTAAAAAGACTTATATGATAAGCGAATCGGAAAAACTGTATAAGACACTGTTCAATTCCATTTCGCACGAATTGCGTATTCCGTTAGCCACTATTATGGGCTCATCTGAAACTTTGCTGGAGCAACAACTTCCGGAAACAATTCAAAAAGAGTTATATGCAGAAATCAATATTGCATCTATCCGGTTGAACAGATTGGTTGAGAATTTATTGAACATGTCGCGGCTTGAATCTGGAAGAATAACTCCACATCCAGATTGGTGTGATGCTCAGGACTTAGTAAACTCAGTTTCAGAATCGCTTAAATACGAATTGGAATCCTTTACATTTAAAACACATATTCCCAATGACCTCTCTTTGATTTACGTCGATTTCGGATTGATAGAACAAGTATTGCATAACCTTATTCTGAATGCCACCCAGCATTCACCTAAAGGAAGTGTTATTGATTTGAAAATTCAGATTTCTGATGAGCATCTAATCATTAAAGTTGTTGATCATGGACATGGATTTCCAGAAACGGAACTGTCTTCAGTTTTTGATAAATTCTATCGGGGAAAAGATGCAAAAGCAGGTGGTACCGGACTTGGTCTGTCCATAGTAAAAGGGTTCGTTGAAGCTCATCACGGAAGTGTTTCAGCTTCAAACGGAGAAAAAGGAGGAGCCATTTTTACTATAAAAATCCCAGCCAAGCAAATGGATTTGCAACAATGATAACTAGATATAAAAAAGTCCATAACTACAATCGTAGTTATGGACTTTTTTATACTCCACTAAACCGATACCCGATCCCAGATTCTGTAATCAACAATTTGGGCTTTGAAGGATCGTCTTCTATTTTCTTGCGAAGTTGGGCAATGAAAACCCTCAAATATTGGGTTTGCTTGGTATATCCATATCCCCATACTTCCTGAAGGATATAAACATGGGTAAGCACACGTCCTTCGTTTTTTGCCATAAGTGCTAACAACGAGAATTCGGTCGAGGTTAGTTTAATTATTTCATTGTTCTTGGTGGCAATATGCTTTGCCAGGTCAATCACCAGGTTGTCAAATACCATAGATGCTTCTTGTTGATGAATGCTACGTTGACTGGCAACTCGTATTCTTGCAAGTAACTCACGGGTTCGAAACGGCTTAGTCAAATAATCATTGGCTCCATTATCAAGAGCGCGAACAATATCTTCTTCCGAATTTCGGACGGATAGAATTATAATTGGACCAGTAAACCACTCGCGTAATTTTTTCAAGACCTCTAATCCATCCATATCAGGCAAGCCTAAATCTAGGATAATAAGTATAGGATTAACAGATGCTGCCAATAGACATCCATCTTTTGCCGTTTCGGCTTCAGCAACTTTGTATCCATTTGCAGTTAAATTTATTTCAAGAAGTCTCCGTATTTGAATCTCATCGTCAATTATCAGAATGGTTTGCTTTGTATCCATAGTTTTGATTGTTAGAGTGTGTTTTTTCAGATAAGTTTTATTAATGCAAAGGTATATTTTTAGATATAAAGATTTTATAAATATTTATACGCAAAATATAATTATTCTATGATGAATAACATTTGGTTTACTTGAGGGTTTAAATACAAAAAAGAGGCTACTCCATCTACGGGGTAGCCTCTTTTCCTGTTTCTCGGTTTACGAGATCTTTTCTATTTCTTCTTGTAGGTCAATTTCAATTCCCTTTTTGTCATAAAATTTGTATTGTAAGAAGCCCAATTTTTGTTCGGGAATTACTTTACAACCTTTTCCAAATTTTCGTTTCCATTGCCATTTCATCGATAGAAAACCTTTAGAGATATAGGCGTCTACATAAGGATGAACATGTAATACAAACTCTTTAATATTTAATTGATTTACCAGGTAATCTATTTTACTTTCCAGTTGGTCGGTAAAGAGGATAGATGGCTTGGTGCGTCCTTTGCCGTAGCAGGTAGGACAGGTTTCTTCGATATCGATATGAATCACCGGACGAACACGCTGACGTGTCATTTGTAACAACCCGAATTTGCTAAGTGGCAAAATATTGTGCTTGGCTCTATCGTTGGCCATGTTTTCACGCATTCTGTCAAATAGCTTCTGACGGTTTTCTGTCTCGTGCATATCTATAAAATCTACCACGATAATTCCACCCATATCGCGCAAGCGAAGTTGACGGGCTATTTCGTCGGCAGCAGCTAAATTCACATCAAGGGCATTGTCTTCTTGACCATTGCCAGCTTTCGAACGATTTCCGCTATTTACGTCTACAACGTGAAGCGCTTCGGTATGTTCTATAATCAGATAAGCTCCGTTTTTAAACGAAACGGTTTTTCCAAAAGCCGATTTTATTTGTTTGGTAATACCAAAACTATCGTAAATCGGAGTTTCTTCCTGATACAGTTTTACAATATCTTTTCGTTCGGGTGCAATCAGTTCTACGTAGTCACGCACTTCTGTATACACTACAGCATCATTGATATGAATATGCTTGAAATTTGGGTTGAATAAATCTCTAATTATTCCCACCGTGCGACCTAATTCTTCTAAAATAAGCGAAACTCCTTTGGCTTGTTGTGTTTTGGCGACAGCTTCTTCCCAGCGTTTTACCAAAATCTTCAACTCGTTATCGAGTTCGGCTCCTTTTTTCTCTTCGGCAACCGTTCTTACAATTACTCCAAATCCTTTGGGTTTAATGCTTTGAATCAGTTGTTTCAGTCGTAATCGCTCTTCTTCCGTTTTAATTTTTTGCGATACCGACACTTTATCGGCAAACGGAATAAGAACTAAAAACCGCCCGGCTATGGATATTTCAGCAGTCAATCGCGGTCCTTTAGTTGAGATAGGCTCTTTGGTAACTTGTACCAAGATGTCCTGACCTGTTTTAAGGATGTCGTTGATTGAACCGTTTTTCTCAATTTCCGGTTGCAGTTTTGTTTTTTGAATAGCAGGCGTCTTTTTGCGGTCGCTAATAGCCTGCGTTGTAAATTGTGTAAAGGTGTTGAAATTGGAACCTAAATCAAGATAGTGTAGAAAAGCATCTTTTTCGTAACCTACGTCTACAAAAGCTGCATTTAAACCGGGCATTATTTTTTTTACCCTGCCCATATAAATATTCCCAACGGCGAATTGTTCTTCTCGTCCTTCCTGGTTTATCTCTACAAGGCGTTTGTCTTCGAGCAGCGCAATAGAAATTTCGGATGCTTTCACATCAACTACTAGTTCGCTATTCACTTTTTTTTGATTTTTGGTTTTTGATTGTTTTTTATAAAGAAAAAACAAACTTAAAGCCAAGAATTTAGCTTATAAGTTTGTTTTCTTGGACTTTATAACTAAAGACCAGTAAGACTATTTCTTCTTGTGTCTATTCTTTCTAAGTCTCTTTTTTCTCTTGTGAGTTGACATTTTATGTCCTTTTCTTTTTTTACCGCTTGGCATCTCGATTGATTTATTGTGTGAAAAATTATTTTACTACGCTTACAAATGTCTTTGCAGGTTTAAACGAAGGTATATTGTGAGCTGGGATAATAATCGTAGTATTTTTTGAAATATTACGAGCCGTTTTTTCTGCTCTTTGTTTGATAATGAAGCTACCAAAGCCTCTCAAATATACGTTTTCATTTTTTGAAAGTGAGTCTTTTACAGTTTCCATAAAAGCTTCAACAGTTGTTAATACAGTTACTTTGTCAATGCCTGTATTTTTTGCAATCTCGTTTACAATGTCTGCCTTAGTCATTTGAGTAAATTTTTATATGTTAATAAATTATTAATGTTTTATGCTTTTCAAAACGGACTGCAAATATATAGCTTTTATTCTGATTAAAAAACAATTGCGGTCTTTTTTTTCTGAAATTTCAAAACTTTATTTTTTTATAAGCTTAGTTCTCAGTAGCTTTTCAATTTCGTGAATACTTAGATTTTTACCTGCTATTTGACAAAATTTGTTAATCAAAACGTTGTAAGAAATTGAGTTTAAATTACACTTTACAGTTGTGTTTGATTTACAGTGTTTTGTGCTTGGTAAAGGTTTTGGGTAACTTTGCTGTTTGGTTCATGTTGAATTTTTTGCAGCTTTGCTTTATATGGGCAAACCATCTGGTATTTCGACTATTGAAGGCTTAAATGTGTTACAGTAATTTTCAAACTAAAGTGGTGAAGTTATGAATGACTCACATCAAAGAAGCTCAAAAATTAAATTGATTTACCAACTAAAACAGAATCTCTTTTACGTTGAGTTCCAGTTTTAATAGTTCAGATTTTGTAGCTCGATTTATCGGCCTTACTTTTGTGGCGCAAAGATGCGATTTATTCACATACTGTGCAATACCCAAAATAAAGTATTTTTATACATTTTTTCTAATATGAGTAATAATAGCAATTCAACATATATTTCCGATACGCTTTCTGTCTGGTATTTAGCCAATAAACGAGAATTGCCATGGCGGGATATTTCCGATCCATATTTAATTTGGATTTCGGAAATAATCTTGCAGCAAACACGTGTAAATCAAGGTATGAGTTATTATCTGCGTTTTACGGCACGATTTCCAACTGTAGCTGATTTAGCTATCTCAAAGGAAGATGAGGTGTTGAAATATTGGCAGGGACTGGGATATTACTCACGAGCACGTAATTTGCACAAGGCTGCTCAGCAAGTGATGACTGATTTTGGCGGCATTTTTCCTGTCGAACATGCTGATGTGCTAAAACTGGCCGGTGTAGGCGATTATACAGCCGCTGCTATTTGCTCATTTGCTTACAATAAGCCGTTTGCCGTTGTAGATGGGAATGTGTATCGTGTGTTATCGAGACTGTTTGGCATCGAAACGCCGATAGATTCGGGTATTGGAAAAAAGGAATTTACAAGTTTAGCACAGGAGTTGATTTCGAAGTCCGAACCTGGGATCCACAATCAGTCAATTATGGAATTTGGGGCGTTACAATGTGTACCAGTATCTCCTAACTGCGTAAGCTGCCCGTTACAACAGAATTGTCGTGCCTACGAATTGAATATTGTGGATAAATTACCGATTAAATCTAAAAAAACGAAGGTGACAAACCGATATTTCAATTACTTTTTTATTGAACTGGGTGGACAGATGTATTTGCAAAAAAGGATTGCAAAAGATGTTTGGCAAAACCTGTTTGAATTTCCATTAGTTGAAGCAGACAAATTACTCGCAGTTGAAGAATTGATGGAAACTGATGGTTTTAGAAAACTTTTTAGTGAAATTGACGAAGTGGAGGTTGTGAAAATATCAAACCCGATGAAACATGTTTTGAGTCATCGGGTTATATATGCGCAGTTCGTCACCGTGAAAATTACGGGCGAAAACACTGTGTTGTCGGAATTGATTAAAACTCCACTCTCCGATGTCGATCAATTCGCCGTTTCGCGATTGATGGAATTGTTTCTCGAAGATATAATTCGTTGATTTTATTATAATCCGAACTTTGATTTTACCAATGCTTCAAATTCAGGATAATCTCTGTATCCAAGCTCCGAAGTGTATTTTGTTTTTGATCCGATAAAAACAATCGTTGGCATAGCTTCAACTTTAAAAAGTCTAGCTAATTCAGGTTCTTTATCTACATCAATTTTGTAAACAATCAGTTTCCCATTGTATTTGTTTTGAATAGCTTGTAAATGTGGAGCCAGCATTTTGCATGGACGACACCAAGTCGCATGAAAATCCAGAATGATAGGAAGTTTACTTATGCGATTAAAGGATTTGTCTTTCTCGAAATTCCATACCTCTTTTTTAAAGCTTTGAGTAGTTAGTTCAATAATTTGAAAATTTGATGTTTGTTGTGCTATTGATGTAGCACTTACCATAAGGCAAATTAATAGCAATTGAAAGGTTTTTTTCATGTCGTTTTAAATAACTTTTGAATTATATTTTATAGCTGAATTTCTGTATTAAACAATAAACGGTGGCTTTTGTTGAAAAGCAAAGGATAATTTATTTACGGAATTTATTTATTCTTGCAATTCTAGCTTTAGCTTTTTTAATTTCCTTTTCAAGTTGGGTCACGTCTTTTTTTACAATCCACAAACGATATGTTTCGGCAATTGCTTTTTTGTCAGAATCAGCAAGATAGTAGACATAAGTTTTTTTTCCATGCAACGATACCTTGATTCGCTTGGTGACCTCCTGAGTAATAAAGCTAGCCACTCCATTGGCAGTCTCGTTCTTATAAGTCAGAGTTTCCCAACGCATTCCACCAACAGTAAAACTATGATTGGCAGCGTTTGTGGTTGCCAATGTGTCTGTTCTAGCTAGCAGATCATTAACAGCGACTTCAACTGAATTATGGTCGATTTTTGCTCCGCAATAGTTACTAATCAGATACAAGTCATTATTTTCGTCGACGTATGATTTTAAATATATTCTGTTAGAATTACTTTCTGTCAATTGAGTTTTGTACACAAAATTACCAAAATCCTGATAAGTTACATTTTTCTCGAATCTGAAATTTACTTGAATTGAATCCAATTCATGCTGTTTTTTAGGCAATACACTATCGCAATATGCCAATGTTCGAGAACTTTCTCTACGCACAATGGTATCTTCAAATGCAGCAGCAATTCTACGCTTCTCAACCAGTCTTGGAAATAAAATATGAATGCTATCAATCTCAATCTTAGCTGTATTCAATGTATTTTGGCCAATAAGCAGTTCAATGTGCTTTAAACGCATATCTGCTTGTTTTTCTTGTTCCTTGCGCGAATTGCACGAGGTAAAAACCGCAAATACAAGTAGTGTAAAAATACATGAATTTATTTTGATCATAATGGTGTTATTTATTATTTGATATTCGATTATGTATTCTTTTGTTGTAAAAACTAAAATAATAATCCCCAAAAAGCAAAATCAGTGCAAAAATAATGGATTTAATTTATAATTTAGTCATTCTTGGATTATGATTTTAAATATTAAAAAAAATAGTCGGTTATTTTACAAACAGAAAATTCTGTTCTGATTTAGAAACAGGCTGAAATATAGAAACTATAACTCCTAATCTTTAAAATTAGTGTTCAGCCTGTTATTTAGATTTTATAGAACTAGAACTTTAACATTAACTCCGATTTTTTAAACGAGAAATTAAGACTATTAGTCTCCATTTTCAGATATTTCTGCAACTATTTTACATTTTTTGTTTATCTTTGCTTCGAATTCATTAATAAATACAACAGGTATGCGTAGACAATTTATTCAACTTTTGTGTATCATGATGTTAACTCTTCAGTTTACGTCCTGTATTACTACTCATGAGACGAATTATATGCAGACTACTAAGAATTTTATTCCTGCGTACAAAGATACGGTTGAATATCAAGATTATCGTTTAAGAGAAGGTGACAAATTGTTTATCCAAGTTTATTCTATCGACGAAAAAACGAATGTTTTGTTCAACGGTTCCACGAATATGGGTACTCAAACGATGGGTGGTTCTGGAGGCGAAAGCAATGATTTGTATACATATACGATTGATAAAAATGGTGAAATAAAACTCCCATTGGTTGGTGCAGTGATTTTGCGAGATAAGACCATTAGGGAAGCAAAGACATTTTTAGAAAAAGCAATTGAACCAATTTTGAAAATAAATTCAGTTGATGTTCGAATGGTTGGTAGATATTTCAGCATTGTTGGTTCCGGAAAATCGGGTAGGTTTGCTTTTCCTCGCGAGAAAGTGAACATATTTCAAGCATTGGCGATGATTGGCGATTTTAGTTATTATACCGACCGAAGTTCCATTAAAATACTTCGTGAGACTAATAAAGGCACTCAAATTAAGGTTTTTGATGCTCGAAGTGTAGATATAATGCATTCCGAGTTTTATTATCTAGAGCCCAATGATGTGATATTCTTACAACCTATGAAATCTCAATTTTTTGGAGTGTCAACCTTTTGGACAGCACTTTCAACGGTTGTAACAACGTATTCGTTCGGCGTTATTATTTATAAAACCTTTCTTGAACCAGCGAAAACTACAACAACTACCACGCCGAGTAATTAGTTGCCGTTTTTAATTTCAGTGTTTAATATTAACTCGATGTACAGCTCTTATGATAAATAAAACTCAACTATTCTCGTTGTTTTTGGCTTTGCTTTCACTATCATCGTGTTACAATTATAAGAGTATGCGGCTACTTCAGGACGGCAATACTTCGCTACCTAAATACCAAAAAACTGATTACACAGATTACAGGATTCGTGTGAACGATGAGATTATATACCGACTTATTTCTGACGACGAAACCGGACTTTCAAAATTAATAGCTCCCGAAACAGGTTCAGGTGGACAAAATCAAATATCCTACAGAGTGTATACAGATGGTACTATCGATTTACCCTTTGTGTCTAATATCCCGGTGGAAGGACTTACACTCAGTGAAGCTTCTCTGGTGGTAGAAAAACGATTTAGAGAACTTATCCCTAAAGCTACAGTTAAGCTTAGCCTTGCAAATAAAACTTTTTCGGTGTTTGGTGATGCCGGATACGGAGTCTTCCCAATTTATAAAGAGAAACTTACCATTTTTCAAGCATTATCTTTAGCTGGCGATTTTAATGAATCCAGTGATAGGAGGCACGTTCGTATAATTCGTGAAGTGAATAACGGAACTCAAATTCTGGAATTTGATATACGTCCCAAAAGCATTATCGACTCAAAATACTATTACATTTATCCAAATGATATTATTTATGTGAAACGCGAATTTTCAAGTTTTTACAAAGTGAATAATTATTCAACGCTTTTGGGAATTATTACATTCTCAATGTCGTTACTGTTCAATGTTTTAAATTATAGTAAATAATTGTATCAGACACAATTCCTAGTTTAATACTAAAAATTAAGAACGCATTATGGAACCAAATAATTACGAAAAACAAGCATTTACCGAAGAAGAGGAATCGGGTTTTGATATAATTGAATGGGTAAATTATTTTCTCCATTTTTGGTATTTATTTGTAATTGGAGTTGTGCTGTCGTTAGGGTTAGCCACGCTTGAAAACAGAACCTGGTTGGCAAGATATCAAACAGCGGGGAAGGTTATGATTGAAGAGTCACGAACTCCTTCAGCCAATGCTATGGGTTTAATGCAAGGTTTTGGAGTAGAATCGGGTTACCGAAACGCAAGAAATCAGGTAATTATGTTTGGCTCTTATGATTTGATTAGTAAGGTAGTAGATAGTTTGCCATTTATAAAAGTGGATTATATTTCAAAAGGAAATTTCAAAACTCGAAATTTATATAATGATTCTCCGATTTATATTAAAACAGATTATATTGCACCGGAAGCATACAATCTCCTTTTTAAAATAAACCTTCATTCAAATGGTACTTATACTATAACCATTGACGATAATAAGTATTATTCTAAGTTTAGTCTTAACGGGCGTTTTGAACAACCGTTGCAAGACAACTTGTTTTTTATGACAGTTCATTATTTGAATAAAAATTATATTAATTCTGAATTTTATTTCCAATTTAGATCAAAAGAGTCATTAGTATCAGATTTTTCTTCACGACTGAAATTTGGCTACGAGGTAGAAGGTTCTTCAGTGTTAAATGTATCGTTAGAGAGTGAAACACCCGACAGAGATATCGATTTTATAAATAAACTTTGCAATTGTTTTTTGTCTGATAATCTTGAACGTAAAAATGAAGCTGCTAATAAAACAATTAAATTCATTGACGGTCAATTGAAGGACGTTTCAAAAAGTCTCTCAGTGTCAGAAGATGAAATGACACGCTTTAGACAAGAAAATCAGATTGTTGATGTGCCCAGTCATACCGCCGAACTGTTAGGAAAAGCAGCCAAATATGATGCTCAGGAAGCCGAAATGAAACTGCGTGAAACATACTTGAACTACCTTACTAAGTACTTGAAAACCAATATGGAAGATGGTACTGTAGTTGCTCCTACAAGTTTAGGAGTAAGTGATCCAATGCTAATTGCAATGGTTCAGAAAATCAATGATTTGTACACGCTTCGAAGCGATGTAAGCGATAAAAATATGTATTATGCTAAGTATACAAAAGAAATAAACAATGCAAAGAATACTGTGTTGGAGATGATGAAAAGTATGCGAGCATCGATGGATATTGAAAAAAGAGACTTCAAAAGTCGTTATTCAAAAGTTAATGACGAGATAAAGGAATTGCCCAAGAAAGAATTGGAGATGATTGCTATTGAACGGAAATACAAAATGGATGATAACTATTTTACTTTCTTTCTTCAGAAACGAGCAGAATCAGATATTTTAAAGGCTTCAAATTCGCCAGATAATATTATTCTGGATAAAGCCAGAATAGTGCAAATTACCAATTCTGACAAAAAATCGAAAACAACTATGATGTTTTTTATTTTAGGATTGCTTATTCCATCAGTTATTGTTATTGTTATTGAGTTATTGAATAACACAGTTAGATCTACAAGAGATATTGAAAAAAACTCTTCATTCCCATTAATTGGTTCGGTGCGTCATACTATAAGTACCGATCCTGCACTTATTCCAAAGAATCCACGCTCAACGTTTACAGAAATGTTTCGTGTTATCCGAACCCGAATTGAATTTATAGTTCAGCGGAAGACGAATATAATGGTGATGACTACTTCCACTGAGTCAGGTGATGGTAAAAGTTACTTCTGTATAAACTTAGCAGCTGTTTATGCCATGGTAAGTCCTAAAACGATTCTGGTAGATATGGATATTCGTAAACCAAGTATAAATCAGAGATTTGATATTGCTCAAACAAATGGTGTAAGTAATTATTTGATCAATCAATGTACACTCGATGAAATTATTATTCAGGGATTTCCAGGTGCTGAATTTGATATTTTACCTGCAGGAACAATACCTCCAAATCCCGGAGAATTAATTCGTTCTGAGAGATTGATTGAAATGTTTACTGAACTTCGCAAGCGATATGACTTTATCATTGTCGATTCAAGTCCGATTGGTATTGTGACGGATGCTTACTCTCTGGCTGCATTGGTTGATGCTACCATTTTTGTGGTACGTAGCGGAAAAACAAATAAAGGTCTTTATAAACGATTAAGCACTCAACTTAAGTTTGATAATATTAAAAATATGTATACGGTGATGAATGATGTTGGAAGTAATGATGGATCGCATTATTCTAAATACAATTCATACGGATACCGCTATTCATACGGCTTTGAATATACATCAAAGAAAAAGAAGCAGCAAGCCAATGAGCAATATGCTAAATATTACGAGGATGATAGCGAACTTTAATGTATAAATGACAGATATAAAACTTTTTGGGTATAATTATCATTATATACTCAGAGAAGAAAGTAAAATAACGAAGAAAAATTTGTATTGATTTAAAAGAAACAAGATGAAAAAAGTAGCTTTAATTACCGGAGTAACCGGACAAGACGGTGCGTATTTAGCAGAATTATTATTAAAAAAAGGATATATTGTACACGGATTGAAACGTCGTTCATCGATGTTTAATACCGAACGTATTGACCATTTATATCAGGATCCACACGTAGATAATCGTAATTTCGTATTGCATTACGGTGATATGACCGACTCGATGAATCTGACCCGTATTATCCAGGAAACACAGCCGGATGAGATTTATAACTTGGCAGCTATGAGCCATGTAAAAGTAAGTTTTGACACCCCTGAATATACTGCCAATGCCGATGGTATTGGTACATTGCGTTTGTTGGAAGCGATTCGTTTACTTGGTTTAACAGAGAAAACCCGCGTTTATCAGGCTTCTACTTCTGAACTTTACGGTTTAGTACAAGAAGTTCCACAAAAGGAAACAACTCCTTTTTACCCACGTTCGCCTTATGCTGTGGCCAAAATGTATGCTTATTGGATTACCGTAAATTATCGCGAAGCATATAAAATGCATGCAAGCAACGGTATTTTATTTAATCATGAATCACCTTTGCGTGGAGAGACATTTGTAACACGCAAAATTACACGTGCTGCAGCTCGTATTGCTATGGGGATGCAGGGCAAGTTATTCCTGGGTAATTTATCTTCTAAACGCGACTGGGGGCATGCAAAGGATTATGTACGTGCCATGTACCTCATTCTTCAACAAGATGAACCGAGCGACTATGTAATTGCTACCGGTATTACCACCGAAGTACGCGAGTTTGTGCGCATGGCTTTTGCCGAAATAGGTATTGTTATTGGGTTCAAAGGCGAAGGAATTGATGAAAAGGGATATATCTCTGAGATAAATGAGGATGTATTTACAGCTCAAATCGGATCTGAGTTCTTAGCTGCGATTCGTGCTATTGAAGGTCCGATTGTTGAAGTTGATGCTAACTACTTCCGTCCTACAGAAGTGGATTTGTTGATTGGAGATGCAACAAAATCGCGCACTAAACTGAACTGGATTCCGGAATACGATTTAAAAGCGTTGGTTGAAGATATGATGCGCTCTGATGTTCATCTAATGAAAAAAGAAACCTATCTGAAAGAAGGTGGATACAATGTGTTGAATTATTTCGAATGATCCCTAAAATCCCCAATGGGGACATAAATATAATGAACAAAGATTCAAAAATATATATTGCCGGTCACAATGGAATGGTTGGTTCGGCCATTAAGCGTAATCTCGAAGCAAAAGGATTCACAAATATAGTTACCCGTTCAAAAGATGAACTCAATTTACTCAGCGAGCAAGCAGTTTCTGCTTTTTTTGCAACAGAGAAACCTGAATTTGTGGTGCTTGCTGCTGCCAAAGTAGGTGGTATTGTTGCAAATAATACCTATCGTGCTCAGTTTATTTACGAGAATTTGATGATACAGAATCATATCATTCATCAAAGCTATTTGAATGGTGTGAAGAAACTTCTGTTTCTGGGTTCGTCGTGTATTTATCCACGCGATGCTGCTCAACCAATGAGCGAAAATGCATTGTTGACCGGTATTTTGGAAAGCACCAATGAGCCCTATGCGATAGCTAAAATAGCGGGTATCAAAATGTGTGAGGCCTACCATGCGCAGTACGGTTGCAACTTTATCTCCATTATGCCTACCAATTTGTATGGACAAAACGATAACTATGATTTGGAAAAATCGCATGTGTTGCCTGCTTTGATTCGTAAGATGGTATTGGGAAAAAGCCTTTTGGAAAATGATTGGGCAGCTTTGCGCAATGATTTGAACAAACGACCAATAGAAGGAGTCGACGGATCAGCCAGTGATGAAGCGATATTGAAAATACTGAACAAATACGGTATTTCAAATGATAATGGTGAAGTAGCTATTACCCTTTGGGGTACGGGCTCACCTTTGCGCGAGTTTCTGCATGTAGATGATATGGCCGATTCGAGTGTTTATCTGCTTCTGAACTATGATGCCCCTGATACCTTACCATCGCATGTAAATGCCGGTTGTGGGAGCGATGTTTCGATTAAAGAATTATCGGAAATGGTTCAGAAAACGGTGGGTTATACAGGTAAAATTAATTGGGATGCTACGAAGCCCGATGGTACTCCACGTAAACTGATGGATGTTTCCAAGTTGAATAATTTAGGTTGGAAGCCTTCCATTTCGCTCGAAGAAGGAATTAAAAAAGTAGTAGCTGCATACTAAAATAGTACTAAAATAGATAGTTGGTTGTCAGTGGTTCATGATTATTATCCATTGATGACCAACTTTTTGCTAATTCGACTAAAAGAAGAATAATGAAAATTGCAATTGTAGGAACAGGTTACGTTGGGTTGGTTTCGGGTACGTGTTTCGCCGAAATGGGTGTTGATGTTACTTGTGTGGATATTAATATTCAGAAAATTGAGAACCTCGAGAAGGGTATCATTCCAATTTACGAACCCGGACTTGAAGATATGGTGTTGCGCAATGTAAAGGCGGAACGCTTACATTTCAGTACAGACTTAACTGCAGTTTTGCATGATGTTCAGGTGGTTTTTAGTGCTGTGGGTACTCCGTCCGACGAAGATGGAAGTGCCGACTTGAAATATGTGTTAGAAGTTGCCCGAACTATTGGCCAGCACATGCAACAATACGTATTGCTGGTAACCAAAAGTACCGTTCCAGTTGGAACTGCAACTTTAGTGCGTCAAACGATTCAAAATGAGTTGGATAAACGTGGAGCTGCCATTGAGTTTGATGTAGCCTCTAATCCGGAATTTTTGAAAGAAGGTGACGCGATTAAGGATTTTATGAGTCCCGACAGGGTAGTGGTAGGCGTGGAAAGTGAGAAAGCCAAGGAGTTGATTACCAAATTGTATCGACCTTTTTTATTGAATAATTTCCGTGTGATTTTTATGGATATTTTTTCGGCTGAAATGACAAAATATGCAGCCAATGCTATGTTGGCTACCCGTATCAGTTTCATGAACGATATGGCAAACCTGTGCGAATTGGTAGGAGCGGATGTCAACATGGTGCGCAAAGGTATTGGATCCGATCAGCGCATTGGCGGTAAGTTTCTCTACGCCGGTTGTGGTTACGGTGGTTCCTGCTTTCCGAAAGATGTAAAAGCTTTGATTCAAACATCGGAGCAAAACGGGTACGAATTGAAAGTGCTAAAAGCTGTAGAGGAAGTAAATGCATTCCAAAAACAAGTCCTTTTTCATAAATTACAAAAACGTTGGAACAAGGATTTGAAAGGTAGAACCGTTACTATTTGGGGATTGTCGTTTAAACCGAATACCGATGATATGCGCGAAGCACCATCATTGGTACTGATAGAAAAATTACTGGAAGCAGGATGTCATGTTCGGGTTTTTGATCCGGTAGCTATGCCGGAAGCAAAGAAGATTATTCAATCTAAAATGGCTGATTTGATAGATAGTTCATCGCTTTATTTTGCCACCGATATTTATGATGCAGCTCTGGAAGCCGATGCTTTGCTGTTGGTTACCGAATGGAAAGAGTTTCGTATGCCTAGTTGGGGTGTTGTGAAGAAAACAATGAAAGGTTCATTAATACTCGATGGTAGAAATATTTATGATAGAAATGAACTGCTAGAGTCAGGTTTTGAGTACGAAGCAATTGGCTAATTAAATTCGAGGTTTCAATAATTAATAAAAATGGAATATACTACCGTCATCAAACCCAAAAACAAACTTTTTGATATAGACTTTAAAGAGCTTTGGCAGTACCGCGATTTGTTTTCGATGTTTGTAAAACGCGATATCATTACGCAATATAAACAAACAATTCTTGGTCCGGCCTGGTTTTTTATTCAGCCGGCCATTACCACTATCATGTATATGATTGTTTTTGGAGGAATTGCGGGCATCCCAACTGATGGTTTACCCCAACCTATGTTTTATCTTGCCGGAATCGTTTGCTGGCAGTATTTTGCCGATTGTTTAAATAAAACGTCGTCAACATTCACTACCAACCAAGCCATTTTTGGAAAGGTGTATTTTCCACGCTTAATTGTACCTTTATCTACTGTAGCATCTAATTTAGTACGCATGGGTATTCAATTTTTGATGTTTTTGGCGGTCTATATTTATTATATTTTGGTGGGAGTGGCAGTAGCACCGAATATCTATATTCTTTTGCTGCCATTGCTTATTCTTATGTTGGCAGGATTGTCGCTGGGATTTGGAATTATCATCTCGTCGATGACTACAAAATATCGTGATTTGACCATCTTGTTTACCTTTATAGTTCAATTGTGGATGTATGCCACGCCCATCATTTATCCGTTGAGTAGTATGTCACCCAAAAGGCAGTGGATAATGGCACTTAACCCGGTAACTTCCATCGTAGAAACGTTTAAATACGGAACTATGGGTGTTGGTACGTTTAGTTGGGGACAACTGGGTTATAGTTTTGGCTTTATGGTGGTGCTTATGGTTATTGGTATTGTAATTTTCAATAAAGTGCAACGCAGTTTTATGGATACAGTTTAATTTTAAATTGATAATTATTAATTTATAATCCAATTGATTAAATATTAATCAATTGGATTATTTTTTTGTGAAGATCCTGTGTCTTCTCAAAAACAGGGTTTTGGCTTCTTTTCAACCCGTTAAAGCGGAATTTAGCAATCCATTTTCTCGTTTCATTGTACCAGTTTAGTGCCCATTTCCCTGAATAATACTGACAGATATAGAATAAAATAACAATCCACCATGATACTGCCGTGAAGTAGGCAAAAAGTAATGTTTGCAGTGTGTAAAAAATTGGAAATGAAAAAAGACTGAACGTAAAATGCAATGAACAATTGAAGCCTCCGTATTCTACTTTCAACGCTTTTCGAAGCCAAACCGGAGTGAAAAACGGAAGAACGTTAAGAATAAAACCATTTAAGAATATCGGTAGAGTGCAGAGGAGGATTAAACTATCGAATAGGAGCATAGCTCTGTTGAAATTAGTGTGTTCAAATAACCATGAACGTAGCTTCAGCTTTTTTAAGTTGGCTTTATACTCCGAACAAAGGATGGCTAATTCGACTATCTTTTTTGAATCGGTATTCTCAATTTCAACCAATTTAGCTGCAACCTTTTGTTTTGCTACAAATTTGAAAACCGTACTGTTCGGTAGTTTATGATGTTTCTGAACAGTGGCATACGCTACTTCTACAGCCGTTTCAAAACACTTGTTGTAGGTGTCGGTTGCCAGGTCAAGTGTTGAGGCATTTAAATCACTGCGTAGCTTTTCGCGAATATCGTTTGTAGCAGTAACAGGATTATCGGCGTAAGCCTTCATATAGTCCGATACTTCAATTGGTTTTCCTATATTGATAATAATATGTTTACCAAACTTCACCAAATGACCAAAATCAATACCAATAGGGATGATTTTTACAGCTGGAGTTGTTCCATACTTTTCCTGCGCTGCAAATGCAATGCGAAAAATGCCTTTTACGAGTGGACGAAGCTTATGATCCTCACCTTGGTTACCTTCAGGCATTATACCCAGAGATTTGTTATGATGAAGAATATCTACACATTTATCAAAAATATCCGCATTTCTACCCAGGTTCTCAACACCATCACGCATTCGGAATGCCGGTAACATTTTTACAAAATAAAGCATTTTTGCTATATGCTTATTATTGAACATGTCCGAACGTGCCAGAAATGTGACAGGTAAATCTGAAGGAACGACGGAATGAACAGCAAGTGCATCCATCAATGCATTGACATGATTTGGAGCAAATATTATTGGACAATCAGTTGGGATGTTTTCGCGCCCAACCACGATATATTCACCATAAAATTTTTTGAAAAAGAAAACAACATATCTTTTTAGTACATTTAGCGAAAATGGAATTTCATATTTATCGGACATAATCAGTTATCAGTAATGATTTTTAAGTTTTGTAGTTGCACTTCTTAGAACTGTAGATTTTTTTAGCTTATACCAAGAAAATAAGGTTAATACTAGAATAATTTATATATTTTCCACAAATGTAATGATTATTTATTAACACCCCTTCGTTTTTTCTGATTTCATTCAGTTATTTTTTATTAAAGCTATATTTTCTGTATATTTGCACTACGATTTAATGATAATTCACTCGTTTAGAAATTACAATTTAATCTTATGAAGAAACTTATATTTATAATTTTGATAATGGTATTGGGTCTGTCCGAAACCCGTGCTGCAAGTAATGACATAGCTTCAATTGTATGTTTGGAAACAACGTATGGAAAAATAACCCTGAAATTATATCCGGAAACACCAAAGCACCGTGATAATTTTCTGAAGTTAGTGAATCAGGGTTTCTACAATGGAGTTTTGTTTCACCGTGTGATAACTAATTTTATGATTCAGGCCGGTGATCCAAAATCAAAGACGACTACTGCCAATGCGACTCTTGGTGCCGGTGATGTGGGCTACACCATTCCTGCAGAGTTTATCTATCCACAATATTATCACAAACGTGGTGCACTTGCTGCTGCTCGCGAAGGTGATAAGCGCAATCCGTTGAAGGTTTCCTCCGGATGTCAGTTTTATATCGTGCAGGGACGAGTATTCGCAGCCGAAGAGTTACAAGAAATGGAGAAAACCAATTATCTAAACCTAACTGAGAAGTTATACCAAGAAGCCGCAAAAACAAAGCAAGTTCAATTCAATAAATTCAAAGTTGAAAATAATCTGGCGAAATTGGATGCGATGCGAGATAGTCTTTTGAATGAAGTGCGAGCAACAATTATAAAAAATCCAACGTATAAATTTACAGAACAACAACGTAAGGACTACACAACTATTGGAGGAACTCCACATTTAGATGGCAATTATACCGTATTTGGGGAAGTTATTGAAGGATTGGATGTTGTAGACAAAATTTCGAAAGCTCAAACTGCTCCAAACAACCGGCCTGTCGAAAACATTATTGTGATTAAGGCTGAAGTAGTTAAAGAAGTAGTAAATAGTAAGTAAGTAGGAAGGCAAATAGCTTATTTTGCCTTTCTAAGGGGACATAAATAAGAAACGCAAAGTATTTAATGTAAACTCATACTTTGCGTTTCTCTTTTTTTTGTCAATCAATTATTGGTGTTCTGGTCTCAATAAGTCATTCACTGTTTTTACGGGATTGAATGTATCGATAGGTACTTCCACAAAAATGCTGTTCCAGTCGCTCATGGCTCCGTTCCAAAGGCCGGGCAATTCAAGAGCTTTAAGTTCTTTGCCGCTTTTGGATTTGATAGAGATAAATCCTGTTTTTTTATCTACATGCTGCAATAGATCAATTTTTTCGCCTTTGTAGTTTTTTACGGCACATACTAAGTCAACCGGATTGAAGTGAGTTGAACCTAACATCTTTTGCTTGTCGACAAGATTGTTCATGTCGATTTGCGAACTTTCCAAAATTTGAGGAGATACTGTGCCGTCAGTATTAACAGTAAGGAAAGGACCACCGCCCGGTTCTCCAACGTTTTTTACCATTCCACATACACGGATAGGACGATTTAATTTTCCGTAAAGATATTTTCTCAGTTCCGGTTGCGAAAGGGAATGGATATCCGTATGGTGATTATACAGACGCACCTCGCAAAACTGGGCAATTATGGATAATTTGGCATTTGATATTGCTTCGTTTTCTAGTTCATGCAAGTAAGCAAAGCTTTGTTGTTGAAGATGAACCAATATACCAGCAATAAGTTTTTTATACTTTACGGTGCTACTTTTCAATGAATCCGGTACCACATTATCGATATTTTTGATGAAAATAACATCACCATTCAAATCGTTTAGATTTTCGATGAGCGCACCGTGTCCGCCCGGACGGAAAAGTAATTCATCTTTGTCGCGGAAAGGTGCATTATTGGCGTCAGCTGCAATGGTGTCGGTGGATGGTTTTTGTTCAGAGAAGCTCACATTGTAGCTCACGTTGAAATTCTTTTCATAAAAACCAATGCAGTCATTTATGTGCTTTTCGAACAGCGAGCGATGTTCTTTCGAAACCGTAAAATGAATATTTACTTTACCGGAAGCATTTGCATACAATGCACCTTCTACCAAATGTTCTTGAGTTGGAGTGCGTTTTTCGCTCGGGTAGGAGTGAAATTTAAGTAATCCTTTAGGCAATGCGCCATAATTCAGTCCTTTCTCAGACAGTAAATTTTCGACTACAGGCTTAAATGATTTCTCAGCAATAAGTTCAGGAATTGATTTGCCGTCATTCTTTATACAAACTTCGTTCAAATCATTGTAGAAAGCAAATTTTTCTATTTCGCTGAAAAATTTCTTTTCAAAAGCATTTTCCGGCTCAGTAGCATCTTTTTCCAAAAATTCAAAGAGGTCTTTGAACATACGACTTGCAGCTCCCGAAGCGGGTACAAATTTCTGAATATTAGCTTCGGTTTGTAAATATTTTTCCCATTCGGTAAGGTAATTAGTTATTTCGCCTTCTGATACCTGAACTATGCCTCTGCCTATCTCGGCTGCACTTTTGATTTCCAAATATGGGAATCCGGTTACAAATGAATTTAGCTGCTCTTCAATTTGTTTGGTGGTAATTCCTCTTTTTTCTAAAATAATTTTGTCGTTTGGTGAAAACATAATGTATATTTTTTAGTGAGTGTATTTTGTAATAGAAGTAATGTACTGTAATAATTTATGGAAATTATAATTAATGCGAATCAGGAGTTGAAAAATAGTCCGTAGGACTTCAATATCAATAGAATAAACATGTATCAATGTTTTATTGTCCGTAGGGCATTAACGTTTTATCTTTGTTTATCCCCGTTCGACTGAGACTTCGGCGTGAGCTCAGTCGAACGCTCACGCCGAAGCCTACGGGAAATAGCTTATTGTTACCAAAATAGAATTGTTTTCAACTCCTGATTCGCATAATTAATTAATTTCCAAAATTTTAGGATTTTATTTCTCATCAAGCTGTTTTTTTAAAATTGTCATATCTTTTCTTCGTTGGGTTAATTCCGAAACATATTCGGAAATGCGTACAAATGAATTATAATCGGCAAAAGATTGTTCCTGAAGGTTGTAGAATGCTTGTGATGCATATTCCAATGCTTTGTCAATATTGCCGGTAATTTCATAAGCAATGGCTATGTTATTAGCCGCTTGTGCTTTTGTCCAGTTACTTTTGCTTTGATTCATTACTATCTGCCAATTGGAAATGGCCGAATTCCAGTTTTTTACGTATACCGAGTCCATTGCTTGCTTGAAATATTTCTTGTTTGGATTAAAGAAATATCGATCCACTTTTTCCCAGTAAGGTACAAGCCTGTTCACTGTTTTTTGTCCTACGTACAAGGCACCATCTACCAATGCATCTTCTCTTTTTGGCAGGACCTTTATTCCTTTTTTTCTGTAATTTGATTCTGCTTCCCAGTACACAGTATCTTTAAATTGCAAGGCATAGAACTCATCTTTGTTGGGATAGTGGAGACTCCAGTACGACTCAAAATTGAGTTCCAAGGTCGAAACATAAGAGTTGGTTAGTGCATCGAATACCTCAGTAATTTCATCTTTTACTTTTATTTTGTCGAGCGAAATGATGGCATCGCTCTGAGTGGAGTTGCATAGGGCTTGCACAGCCTCATCGGATATATAATTCGCTGATCCAAAGTCGGTACTGGTGTTAATGCTGTTGGGCGATAACTGTACCGAAGCAAAAAAGTTCTTACTATCAATATCTTCTTTCAGAGCACCTAAACAAAATATCGACAGACTATCAGTATTTAATGTTTCTTTTTTACCCTCTTCGAATGCAAATTGAGTAATATGACCGAGGTCGGCAGGTTGAGGCACTGTATTGTTTATGATCAGTACGTTGTTGACGTCACTGTTAAAGGCTACTTTTGCCGGACGTAGTACATCAAGACTTGTATAAAGTAGCTTTGTACAAGATGATAGGAAAACTGTTCCAAAAGCCAGTATTATGATTTTCAGTTTGAAAGTTTTCATTGAAAGTGATTTTTTTAGGTGTAAAGGTGTAACTTTTTAAGTGACTTATGGATCAAATGTTGGGTCGTTTATTTCTTTCATCCCCCGGTTGTGCTTCGCTTACCGGGGGTTATGCACATTTAGCCACTCCGTGGCAAAGAGCCTATTCTATTATGAATCAAATAAATGAACTCCAATTTTGTCAAATAGAGAGGTGCTGAGTTACACTGAAAGACTATGATGAGGAATTAATTCATTTTGTATTTTTTTATTATCACATCATCATATTATCACATCATTATATTCAATTGTTAGTTGATCGTAAGCCAATTGTATGTTGTCAGGTAAAATATTGTTTATGTCGTCGTGCAATCCCATATCGTGACTCATGTGTGTGAAATAAGTCATCTTTGCACCTATTTTTTTAGAAATCTCCAGTGCTTCGCTCAATGATATATGTGATATATGCTCTTCAATTCTTAATGCATTGATAATTAGTATGTCCAGGCCTTTTAATTTGTCGATTGATTTTTGCTCAATGGTTTTTACATCGGTCAGATAAGCCATGTTTTTAATTCTAAACCCGAAAATGGGTAATTTTGCATGCATAACGCGTATCGGTTCAATGAATGTATTATCGATATAAAACGAGTTCTCATCTATCTCGTTTAACTGAATTCTGGGTACTCCCGGATATCTGTTTTCACCAAAACAATAGGGCATATTTCGCTGAATAATGTTCAATACTTTTTTCTCTGCATACACCTGCGCTTTGCCCAGTGGTCGCACATCATCCAATCCACCTACATGATCGTAATGTTCATGCGTAAGTAGAATTCCCGATAAACTGTCAATCTTGTTTTCAAGGAGTTGCTGACGTAAATCGGGGCCGCAGTCAATCAGTATTTTTGTCGATTCCATGCTAATCAAAACCGATGCACGCAAGCGTTTGTCCTTTTTGTTTGTCGAGCTGCACACCTTACATTTGCACCCAATTTGAGGAATGCCTGTAGATGTGCCCGAACCCAAAAATACGATTTTCATTTCAGTAAACAGTTATCTGTAAATAATAGAAGCAAGGAGTAAGGAGTAAGAGGCAAGAAATAAGAGTTTGCCACTAGCCATTCACCATTAACCACTAATCATTCACCGTTAATAATTAAATTTTCATTCTAATTCTCCATTCCTGCGGATAAAGATTATTGCATCTGTTTCCTACGTTTTTTACCCACCCAAGTGCTTGTTGTTTGTAGCAGATTAAAATATATCCACGACCTGTTTCGGGTAATTGAATGGCTTCTTTACGTAAAAAAGCGATGGCAGTCTCGTAATCTACCTCCACACTTTCCACTGATCCTTTGTCGAGCATTTTGGATAAGGCTACGCAAGTTGAAGGTATAAAGTCTTTTCCTTTCAGCTCGCCCAATAAAATGCCTGTGTGCATACACTTTAATTGTTTGTTGAGTAACAAAAAATCGTCCAATCGGTTTTTATCGTAGGCGTTTATTTGGTTGTTATCAATAATTATTTCCCAACGTTCAGGATGTAGTAGTGATAACGGTGGCGCAAAGCTTTTGTTTGTCGTTTTCCCCGATTTTTTATTGTCATTCTTGTTTTTCAGTCTACGGGTAGGATGGGAGTTCTTTCGCAAAACGGCCATGAAGAATCCTTCTCCTTTTGTTTTATGAGGATAAAACCGATATCCAACATCAGATTTGGTAATATCTGCATTTCCATGTAAGTCAATTTGCAAAACTTCAGCTCCCAGTTCATCGCATATCCATTGTACATTTTCCTCGTTTTCTTCACGATTAAAAGTACAGGTACTGTAGACCAAAATACCATCAAACTTTAATGCCTCCCAAACCGACGAAAGTATTTCTCGCTGCCTTTCGGCACAAAGCGTTACGTTATATTCCGACCATTCCTGTATGGCGCCTGCATCTTTTCTAAACATTCCCTCGCCCGAACAAGGTGCATCGATGACGATGGCATCGAAATAACCGGGTAAAGCATCAAAATCTTTCGCTTCATTGTTGGTTACTACCACATTGGGATTTCCCCATTTTATAAGGTTTTCTGCTAAAATATAAGCTCGCGAACGAATAATTTCATTGCTCACCAGCAAGCTACTTTCGGGTAATGCTTGCGAAAGTAAAGTCGATTTTCCACCCGGTGCTGCACATAAATCCAATACCGTTTGAGCAGTAGGAAAGTGTTGTTTTACTGCTTGATATAAAAACATCGAACTGGCTTCCTGCACATAGTAAATACCGGCATGCAAAAACGGATCGGCGGTGAAAAGTGGTCGCTCGCTTAGGTAATACCCTTTTTCGCACCATGCCACGCTCTCGTTCGAAGGTGTATATTTCATTTTGTCATTCACCCTAATACTGGTGGGTGGGACATCTTCCAACGCCTTCTCAAATGCTTGAAATTCATCGCCTAATAGTCTTTGCGTGCGTTGTATGAAGGGAGCTGGAAGAATCATTCTTGTTTGGTGTAAAGGTTTGTGGGTGTAAAGGTGTAAACATTTAATCGTGTAAGCACCTTTTTGCTGTAATTGAGGCTCAAAGTTAAACAATTAATGTTCAATTGACAATAGGTTGTCGTTAATTGTGAATGATAAATGGTGAATTAGCGGACGAGGAGGTGAGTTGAATGAGTTAATTGATTCATGTCTAAAATTAGAATAGCCTCCCCAACCCCTCCAAGGAGGGGCTTTCAGAGCCGTCATCATTTATGATTGTATTTCGATTATCTAAGACCTCCTTTATTTTACTTACAACTAACCTGGCATTTGTGAAAACGTCCTCGTTTTTAAACCGTATCACTTTGTAGCCTTTTTCATTTAATGTTGATGTTCTTAATTCAACTTGTTCTTTTTGTTTAAGATGAATTTTTCCATCTATATCTCTTTTGAAAACCTCTAATTAGGGTCTGCTGAAAAACTACTTATTGGCACGAAGTGGCTAAATGTGAATAGCCCCCAGTGAAGCTTGCGGAACTGGGGGTACGAATGACCCTACATCCACAACCCCGAAGTGGGTTGAACATTAAGATAATATGTTTTTATTGAACCCTATTCAGGATTCTTGCTTTCCTACTGTATTTGTCCGCCGGTTTTACCGGCGGTTATTCACATTAAATCCTTTCAGGATTTTTGATTGAAAAAAATAAATTTGTGCACTGAAAACGAACATTTATATTCAATAAGCTTGCACATAAATTTTAAAATATAACATAATTCTATTGTATACCAATAGTATTATAGTTTTTCAGCAGACCCTAATTATGAAGATTTGATGTAAAATAATCGGGTTTCTGTTTATCGTTCAAATTCTCCAAACTTGCAGGCCGACTCTTGTTCCCCTCCTTGGAGGGGCTAGGGGAGACCTTTGGGGTGCTAGACGAATCAGGTTTTATTTTCATAATGTCATTAATAATAACACCCAGTCCTTCCGAATATATCTACTTCATTTCTAGTAGAACGGTTTGAACTGGGTGTTGGATTCAATAGTTTGAACTTCCCGACCCTCAAGGGATTGGCTTCTTAGTGTTTTTTAATCTCATTAAGGTTTAATTCCTCGAAGCTCTGCTTCGTTTTTTCTTTGTTTTTTTCTTAATACCTCGTCAGCTCTGCTGCGAGGTAGTTTATTTGTTGATTTTAATATAACTTAAAAATCCACATCCTTTGGGGGTGGTTGTTTAATTATTTGGTTGATTGTTTCTTTTGTTTATATATTATTTTACCATAATGTCATTCTACCATAATATCATTCTACCATAATGTCACCTCTACGAGGTTCTGTTGTTGTGTTATAATTATGATTCTACCATAATATGATTCTACCATAATGTCATTCTACCATATTGTCATCCCTACGGGATTTAATTGTTGTGATTATAATGTTATTCTACCATAGTGTCACCTCTACGAGGTTCTGTTGTTGTGTTATAATTATAATTTTACCATAATACCATCCCTACGGGATTTCTTTGTTCTGTTATGATTACGGTGTTACCTTAAGATCAGTATGCGGAATTTTGCGTTGTTCTCTAGCCTCGTAGAGGCGATATTATGGTAGAAAATATAATATCCGATGAATTTAAGCTCTGTAGGAGCGACATTATTCACTATTATTTATAAAATTCAAAAATATATTCATCTTGAAATTTAATTTCAAATTTGTTGAGTAACTCGAGGTATTCATCTCTAAAAGTTCTTCTGCTGTGGTGTTTTTCCTGATTCATAATGTATTTAATTACATTATCTCGTTGTGAATGCGAATATGAGAACCCACCATAACCTTCTTGCCATTCAAATTTTCCAAGTACTAATTTGTTATCGTTAATCCATTTCGAAGAATTTGCTTTTACAATTTGTATGGTGTCTGATAATGCTTTAGTTGGATGTTGTTCGAAAAAAATATGAACGTGATCTTTATAACCGTTAACTGCTAGCGAATAATGTCCATTGTGACTTAGAATGCCAGAAATATACTGGAACAAATTTTCACGGAATTTATCAGATAAGATGTTTTGTCTACCTTTTACAGCAAAAACGGCATGTATACTGGTTTGAGTATATGTGTTCGCCATTAATATAATTTTTATTGTTTATTCTACCATAATATCATTCTACTACCAGAATGTCACCTATACGAAGTTTTTTTTTGTGATAAGTAATTGTAAATGAGTAAATTTGTATTCTAAACATCAATTGCCGTCCCATTTATGGGACGGATGAGAATGTAAAACTAATATCGGCTTTAGCCAAAGGGTTGTGATAATTTGGCTAAAGCCCTGTTCTTAAACAAAACTTGTTCGTCAGCTAAAGCAGACGGCAATTGAAAGATAATGTATAATCATTTTTTATCAATGCGATATTATATTGTTCCACTGACTAATGATTCTACTATAATTTAATCTTTCCGGGATTAACTCCCCATTCTTTTCATCAGTACTTCATTATCATTCCATTCGTTTTTTTATCAAAAAGAAAGCAGTGAATGGATATCACTGCTTTCTCACAATTTCTTTAATTTTATTTTGTCTATGACTTACTATCATCCAGTATTCGAAATGCTAAATCCAATATTTGTGTATCATCTAACATCACCAAACCGCCATCGGGTCCCGGTTCAATATGTACTCCACAACTTTTACCATCTTTGTAATCATGTCCACCAAAATAGTTGCGCACAGTTTCTTTTTCCAGACCAAGCTGCTCTGCAATCCTGGTCATACTACCGCTTGGAAGCGCATCTTTTACTTTCCGTAGCTCGTTGAATGTTATCGTTTTCGTCATGACATTAAGTATTAGAATGTTTATAAAATAGTGATATCTAAAAGTGCAATAAACGTAGTGTATTCTTTTCTAATTACAAAATAATTTCAGAACTATTTTTCTTAAAAAAATAAAAATTCATAACCTTGCATTGTAAGTAACTGTCAATTAGTTATTTTTTATTGCTGTATTATTGATAGTTTTCTGTAATTGAAACTTAAATAGTAATGTTTTGAAAGCCAGATAGTCAGTTGATACTTCGACTACGCTCAGTACAGGTGGTTGACAATGGACAGTTGATATTTTGTAGTCAGTAGTTGATAATCTGAGACTATTTTTTAAATCACCCCAAACCTCCGCCAGTAGTCGGACAAGCTCTAAAGGGACTTAAGAGTGCAATCCGAGATGATTTATGTAAATGAAACGTATTAATGCGAATCAGGAGTTGAAATTAGAAATTAGTGTAGCTAAATATTTGCCACGAAGTGGCTAAATTTGAATATCCGCCAGCTGGCGGAGAAGCCCACGGAATTAATGAAAAAAATCAGACAACCACGAAGTGGTTGAATAACACTCTCCTATGTTCAGCCACCTTCGGGGCTGGTATTGTATGATCTTTTCACCCGTGGGCTTCACCCACGGTTATTCAAATTAAGCCCTTTCAGGGCTTTTCGTTATATTGAAACATTATTTCAACCATTAATTCACATTGTATATACATATTGTCCGTAGGACATTCACATTTTTCTCTGTTTATCCACGGGAAAAAATTTATTATAAACAAGATATACTTGTTTTCAACTCCTGATTCGCACTACCTGCTACATCTACCTACAGTTTACTGTCTACTACTCGCTATTTACTAAAATCTACTCACTGTTCCCTACTTTTAGCCTCTTTTTACCCGTCTTTACGCTAATTCTTTTTAAATAGAAAGATAAAAAACTATTTTTTTACAATTAGCTTGTGTAGAATAGCAATTTTGAGTACTTTTGTGCCTTAATTAACAGAAAAATATAGTTGTATATTGAATAAGTTTATTGATACAAATAAAACGACGAACAAACCTATGAACAGAATTAAACTTGCCTTCCTTACTTTGCTTATGGTAAGTAGCTTAGCCGCTCAGGATTTAAGCAAACTTACTCCACAGCAACTTGAAGCATATAAGAAATATACTTCAGGAAAAGGCTCTACTACTACCAATGCTCCTGCTGAATTTCAAGAGCGCACATTGATAAACGAGGATGGAGAAATGCCTGAAACAGCAGAGGCCGATCAACAAGTAAAAAAGACAGTTGCACCAACTGCCCCAACTGAGACCGGTACTATTTTTGGGTCACAGCTTTTCAGCAAAGAGAATCTTACTTTCGAACCGAAGCTGAACCTCGCTACACCCACCAATTATGTATTAGGAACGTATGACGAAGTGATGGTTGATATTTCCGGTTTATACGAAGCAAGTTATAAACTTAAAGTAGCGCCCGAAGGTACTATCCGCATTCCTAATGTAGGTCCGGTGAAAGTGGCAGGGTCTACTATCGAAAATGCTACCCGTGCTATTCGCAATCAGGTGGCAAAAATTTATATGGGTGTTTCGTCCGGCGAAACGCATGTAAACGTGAGCCTTGGTAATATTCGTAGTATTCGTGTTAGCGTGGTGGGTGAAGCTACTCGCCCCGGATCATATACCCTTCCTTCGCTTGCTACTGCTTTTAATGCCTTGTATGCTTGTGGCGGACCGGATAGTATCGGTTCAATGCGTGACATCAAGGTGATACGCGATAATAAAGTGGTTGCCAATTTGGATGTTTATAGCTATCTTTTTGATGGTGTTTTGTCCGAGAATGTAGGTTTGCGCGAAGGTGATATTATAAAAGTTGAACCTTACGTAAACAGAGTAACTATGAGTGGAGCTGTAAAGCATCCTGCTGTTTTCGAAACTACCCGTAATGAATCATTACAACAATTGGTTCGCTATGCAGGTGGATTTGCCGATAATGCTTATAAAGCAAAGTTAACAGTACTTCGATTGAATGCAACAGGTAAAACGGTGGTAGATGTGACTGACAAACAAATGTCTTCGTTTAAATTGATGTCCGGCGACTCTTGTTTCGTTTCGACTACGGCTATTAATAAATATGATAACCGTGTTGATCTGACCGGAGCTGTTCTTCACCCGGGTACTTATGCGCTAGAGTTGGGACTAACTGTAAAACAACTGGTTGAAAAAGCAGGTGGTTTGAAGGAAGATGCGTTCCTCAACATGGCTTATGTCAATCGTAAACAATTGAATCAAATCCCCGAAATAATCGGGTTTAATTTGGGTGATGTGTTGAAAGGTGCTGCTAACGATATCTTGCTTCAAAAAGATGACTCGGTAGTGATTAAAAGTTTGTTTGATTACCGCGAGGAGCAGGTGGTTGAAGTGATGGGTGCTGTTAATGAACCGGGCAAATTCAAATTCGTTGAAAATATGACCCTCAAGGATGTGATTTTCAAAGCAAATGGATTTAAAGCGATGGCCATGACCGATTCAGTTGAGTTGGTGCGTGTTATCCGTGATCCGGAGCAACTGTTGAATACCAATGAAAGAACCATTGTATTTAAATTTGCATTGGACAAAGAGTTGAACTTCAAAAAAGGAGTGAGTGATATGGTGCTTCAAAATGGTGACCGGATTATTGTCCGCACTATTGCCGGTTATGAAGACGTACGTATGGTGAAGGTAGAAGGCGAGGTAATTAAACCGGGATCTTATAATATCATCAATAAGGCCGAACGTATATCGGATGTGATTAAACGCACGGGTGGTTTTACTCGCTATGCCTATCCATTAGGTGCATTCCTTATCCGTACCGAAAAGGCTACAGGCATAGAGCAACGCATGAACGAACTTATGAAAGAGAACACCAAAAAACAACTACAATCGAAAAAGGATAATCAATTGGATGTTATGATGCTCAAAACTGCGGCTTTAACAAAAATTGCAATGAAGGATTCGTTACAGAAGGCTGCTCAGCTAGATAAAATCTATAAGAATGAAGGAATAGTGGGTATTAACCTAGAGGAGATTATGCAACACCCGGGTGGAAAGAAAGATTTCCTCCTGGAAGAAGATGATAATATCTATGTTCCACGCGAGTTGCAAACAGTGCGTGTAGTGGGTGAGGTGTTGTTCCCAACCTATGTGGGCTACCAAAAAGGCATGAGCCTTGGTAAATACATTGATAATGCCGGTGGGTTTAGCTTGCAGGCAGAGAAAAAGAAAGTATTTGTGCTCTATGCCAACGGAACTGCGAAGAGTACCAATCGGTTTATGTGGATTCGTTTCTATCCTAAGATTCAACCGGGTGCGCGTATTATCGTTCCTGAGAAACCGGTAGAGCTGAAAACAAAACTATCACCTGCAGAAAATATTGCTGTGTTGACATCCGTTACATCAGTGGTGGCACTGATTTATTCGATGCTGAAATAAACCCCAAATCCGTCAGCTGACGGAGCTTAAAGAGTAAGAGTAAGAGTAAGAGGTAAGAGGTAAGAGGTAAGAGGTAAGAGGTAAGAGGTAAGAGGTAAGAGGTAAGAGGTAAGAGGTAAGAGGTAAGAGGTAAGAGGTAAGAGGTAAGCAGTAAGGAGTAAGAGGTAAGAGGTAGCACTAATAGTAAAGAATTTAGTAACCATCCACTACTAACTATCCACTACTGATTCTCATTAATCATTAATAATTAACCATTATAGTATAGTATGTCCGAACAAATTAAAGCAGCGCAACAAGACGACGAGATATCGCTAAAAGAATTAATGCAGAAAGCCCGTGAATGGTGGCAATACCTTTTGAGTAAATGGCTTATTATCCTTGTTTTTGGACTGGGCGGTGCTGCGATAGGTTTGGTAGTAGCCATGATGGCAAAACCCAACTATACCGCTCATCTTTCTTTTGCTCTGGTGGAGAAATCTGGTGGAGGAGGTGGATTAGCCGATTTGGCTTCTTCTTTTGGTATTAGCGGATTAATGGGCGGTGGGAGCAGTGGAACCTTTAGTGGTGATAACCTGCTGGAAATTATTCAGTCACGCCACTCTGTAGAACAGACCTTGCTTTCACCGGTAGATTATAAAGGTAAAAAACAAAATCTGGTAGAAGTGTATGCTCAGGTAAATGAATTGAAAGATGGCTGGAAAGAGCAAGTTAATAACCCAGAACTACAGAAACTGACATTTCCTATTGGTCAAAAGCGGGAAACTTTTACGCGTACGCAGGATAGTGTGTTGTATTCTATTTATAATGCTATCGTCAAATCAAATGCATTGACCGTAGCTCGTAAGGATAAAAAACTGAGTCTGGTGAACCTTAACTTTGTGAGTAAGGACGAGCTTTTTGCGAAATTGTTTGTGGAAACATTGATGAAAGAAACTTATCAGTTTTACAGTGATACCCGTACTGCACAAAGTCGTGCTAATATAAAGATGATGACTGCAAAAGCCGATTCGGTACGTCATCTCTACGAATCATCGCTATACAAAGGGGCCAGTTATTCGCAAGCTAATATCAACCCTGCTCTACAAGTGGCTGCTGTGCCGGGCATTAAGCAACAAAATAATGCTCAACTTTATGCAACGGTATATACAGAGGTGTTGAAGAACCTGGAATCCCTGAAACTGGATATGGCGCGCGAAACACCGATTGTACAAATTGTGGATACACCCCGTTTTCCGTTGGAGAAAGAAAAACTCGGTAAAGTAAAGGCAGTGGCTACTGGTGGTATATTGGGTGGATTCTTGATTGTATTTTACCTGTTAGGGGCGTTGTTTCTGAAGAATGCGATGAAAGAAGACTAATTAATACTTCGACTACGCTCAGTACAAGTTCGACTGCGTTCAGTACAAGTAGTTGATAATTTATAGAAAAGAGATCTTGCTTGTGCAGGGTCTCTTTTTTTCTACCATATTGCCGCCTCTCCGAGGCTAGAGAGCAATACATAATCCCGTAGGGATGATATTATGGTAGCCATGTATGTAGCATTGTTTTCTGAATCCCGTAGGGATGACATTATATATGTAAATGGAAGTAAATAATGTCCTATTTTAATTTTATAGAGAAAATATGTTTATTTCAATTGCGTCCCATTTATGGGAAGGATAAAATGATATAGATCTACAAGGCTTTAGCCAAATTTTAAATACTATTTGGCTAAAGCCAATATATTCTTCACCATCAGCCCGTCCCATAAATGGGACGGCAATTGATACAAAAAATACGACATTATATTGTTTACACTACTTAAGTCTCATTGTGTATAAATATAATATTTGAACAACGAATTTTACTAATTACACGAATCAGGAGTTGAAAAATAGTCCGTAGGACTTCAATATTAATAGAATAAACATGTATCAATGTTTTATTGTCCGTAGGACATTAACGTTTTATCTTTGTTTATCCCCGTTCGACTGAGCTCACGCCGAAGCCTACGGGGAATTGATTTGTTTATTTCTATTTT
>Ga0209540_10000591_pt1 | contig 33100 bp, 39 predicted proteins | sample BarGraIncu01121A_FD_184501 | JGI IMG/M metagenome (GOLD analysis project Ga0209540, IMG submission 184501) | Arctic peat soil microbial communities from Barrow, Alaska - Barrow Graham LP Incubations 011-21A (SPAdes) (version 2) | ecosystem: Environmental > Terrestrial > Soil > Wetlands > Peat... | reverse complement strand
TAACAGCAATGTTGACGAAACAGGCTGGAAACAAGGTGGTAAACGACGCTGGTTGTGGGTGATGGTCAGCGTAGCCGCTACAATCTTCATGGTGGCGACGCAACGCAGCGCCGCAGCGCTCAAAGAGCTGTTGGGCAAGTCGTTTCAGGGCATCGTGACCTCCGATCGTTTCAAAGCTTACTTGGCATTGCCAGTTGAGCGCCGCCAGATCTGCTGGGCCCATTTGAAGCGCAACTGGGTGGCTTTCAGCGAATTGCCGGACCCCATGGCCGCCTGGGGCCAAAAAGCCTTGGCGCAGATCGATGACTTGTTTACCATCTGGCATCGCTTCAAGAACGGCGAGCTGGACCGGTCCGCTCTGCAGACAGCCATGCAGCCTGTCCAGACTCAACTGCGCCAATTGTTGGAAGCAGGCCAAGCTTTGCCCCTCCATAAGGTTCGGGCGTTCTGCGACGAACTGCTGCATTTGTGGCCAGCACTCTGGACCTTTTTGGCTGTCGAAGGTGTCGAACCCACCAACAATGCGGCCGAACGCGCTTTGCGCCCGGCTGTCCTGTGGCGCAAGGGCTGTTTCGGTACCCAGAGCAAGGGCGGCGACGTGTTTGTCGCGCGCATTTTGACTATCGTTACAACTTGCCGCCAACAAGATCGTCATGTCTTGACTTTCTTAACCGATTCGGTGCAAGCTCATTGGGCCAGTCAACCGGCCCCCGCTCTTTGTCATACCCCGTGAACGGTTACGAAAGTCAAAGCCTTGTTGACGACCTTGCCGGCGTAGATCTCTTTCAGGTGTAAGTACATTCCAGTCCCTTCGGCGTCTTCCCCATCAATAAATCGAGCCTGGAGTCAATGTGCCGGCGCAGCCGGCCCGGCTCCAACTTGATCTGTATGTCAACGCTCTTGCTGGTCCGTAACTCTTTGCCCACATCCCGATAACTGACGATCGCCGTGACTGCCTGAACCGCGACGCCACGCCGGCGGTCCTCGTCGCTGAGATCGCCCAACTTTGGCATATATTGGACCGTATAGGTAGGGCGTACGCATCTAATAAATGCGATATAAGAGGATGACAGCCGGGTGCGCAAAGATCACGGACCAGCAAACTTCGCCATCCTGCGCCACATCGCCCTCAATCTACTCAAACAAGAGAAGGGCGTCAAAGCGGGCATCAAAGCCAAGCGCCTAAAGGCGGGTTGGGACCAACCCTACTTGCTCAAGGCCTTGCTCGGCTAGGGCAATTTAGATGCGATTGCCCTACCGCCAGGCCTGTCTTGCTCGCCAGTTGAATGTTCACGCGGATTTCCGGCTGCGCTGGATCACTCTGAGCTTGACTATGACTGACTATATTTCGGTTAGTGCGGATTTGCTATTTCGATTTGTTCATTCGTAAGCCAAACTGAGCGTTGGTTTCAATGCAAACGTAATCTTGGCAGCCAACCCGATATCGCAGAGTCTCTGGGCCGGTTATCCTGCCGCATGCTCGTTCACTTGAAGACAAGCGTGTGGCTACTTGATGGCAAGCTCCCTGAGGACATCGGTGAGCACCTCATGCCTGTCCTCCGTGATCAGAACCGTCTCGCTGAAAGCTGTGCCGTACTTGGCCATTTCGCGCAGCGAAGTGGTGACGTGGAAGACCATGCCCGGTTGCAGGATGACAGGAGAACCGCGTTGGATGAGGGTAGGGCAATCGTTCCAGTCAGGGGGGAAACCAAGGCCGAGGGAATAGGCGTAGATGCCGTGCCAGATGAGCCGCGTCGAGATCTCTGCCCACGAGCGGTCGGCCCTGGCAGCTATGTCTTCCGCCAGTTCGCCGGGCTTCATGTTTTCGATGACCGTGTTCAAGCTCGTGAGGCAGGCATCTGCCGCGCGCCTGATCTCGTCGCTTGGCGGGCCGGCGACGGCGGTACGCATCGAAGCCGCGGTGTAGCGGTGGATGCAGGCCCCCATTTCGAGGATCCCTGCGTCTCCCCGCCGAATCACGCGCCGGCAGTGCGTGGAATGGGGAACTCCAGACCACTCGCCGATCGTGACGATAGGATCTAGAGACATGGTCTCGCTGCCGCCCGCGATGATGGCCTGGTACGCTGCAGCCGCCACGTCGTTGTCGGTCTTGCCCTCTGCGAAGATGGCGATGGCCGCCCGCATCCCGTTGCTCGTCAACTTGGCTGCCTGGCGCATGTAGGCGATCTCGGCGGGGGATTTGATGACCTTGATGCTCGCGACGAGATCACTGGCATCCACCCAGGTCGCCTGCGGCAATGCCTCCCTCAACTGCAGATACATGGGAACCGAGAGAGCCCATGGGTGGAACTCGGTCCCAAGCCGCTTGCCGGCAAGCCCGCGCTCCCCCAGTAGCTTCATGGTGGCTTGGATTGGATCCTCATCGAGGCGATAGGTGACGCGATCTTCGATCCATGATCTGATGAGGGCGTTGGGCATCTCGAAATCCTGGGCCAGGAGGATGGGATCTCCGGTGCAGGACACGACCGCCAGGAAGTATTTGTACCAGAGGACAGACTCGATGCCGGTCAGGTAGCAGATATTGGGGAAGCTGTAACAGAGCAGCGCGTCAAGCTGCCGCTCAGCCATCACGGCCTGGACTCTGCGGCAACGCCCGAGGTACTCATCGGTGGTGAACGATGGTTCTGCGCGGGGCATGGCTCCTCCTCCCTTTGATGGTCAATGCACTCTCCTGAAGATAAGTGCGTTCGAATCAGACCAGGATCACTTCTACCCCCGCATCGCGTAGGGCGTTGACGAAGGCGGCCGGCGCGTTCCCATCGGTGACCAGCTTGTGCACGCGTTCCAGCGGCAGAATCGGGGTGAGGCCGATCCCGCCGATCTTGCTCGAGTCCGCGACCAGGATGACCTCATCGGCGGCCTTCATCATGGCGCGGTCGACTTCGGCCTCCAGGACGTTGGCCGTGGTAACGCCGTGGGACAGAGTCATGCCATCGGCGCCGAGAAACATTTTGTCCACATGGAAGCTGCGCAGGCTCTCTATGGTCTGCGGGCCAGTGACGAGGCAGTGTTCAGGGAGATAGATGCCACCCAGCAGAAGCATGTGAATCTCCCGGTGGTGGCTAAGTTCCTCAACGATCAGCAGGGAGCACGTAATGGCGGTCAGGGTGCCTAAGCCCACCAGGCCGTTGCCGAGGGCGCGAGCGGTCTCGAGCACCGTGGTGCCGGAGTCAAAGAGCAGGCGGTCCCCAGGCTGAACGAGCGCTGCGGCAGCGCGCCCGATGCGGCGCTTCTCCTCCAGGTGAGGGGTGGGGGCTGGGGTGATCTCACCCGCGCCGCTGCCGATAGCAACCGCCACTGCGCCACCGTGCACCCTTTGGAGCAAGCCCCTGCTCTCCAAGCGTTCCAGGTCACGGCGGATGGAGACCTCGGAAACACCGAAGCGACGGCTGAGTTCGGCAACGTGCACCACATTTTCTTGGGCAAGCTGTTGCGTGATGATCTCGCGCCGTTTGCCAGCACCAGAGAGAGCAGCCATAGCACACGCTCCATAAACTTGGGCTTCGTCTGCCTAGCCAAGCCGCAGCAAGCGGCGCGCATTCTCGCCCACGATCTGACGCTTGGCCGCGTCTGAGACCTGGGCCGTAATGATCTTGCCCAGTTGTGGTCGCGGGTCCATCAGTGGCATATCCGAGCCATAGAGGACGCGATCCGCGCCCGCTTCGTTGACCAGTTGTTCGATCACGCCTGGAGTGCGGAAGGTGGAGCAGGTTTCTAGGTAGACATTGGGATGGGCCTGGGCCGCGGCAATCGCCTGGCCGCGCTCCACCGGCGTGTTGCCGGAATGCCCCACCACGAAGTTGGCGCGCGGGTAGTGAGGCGCTATCTCGCCGATGAATTTGGGCAACGACTGAGGCTCAACCCCGGTGTGAAACATGACGGCCAGGCCGCGCGCGTTGGCGAAGCGATAGATCGGCTCCCACTGCGCTTCGTTTAGCGGCCAGGGTGTGTAGGGTGGATACAGCTTGATCGCTGCGAAGTGCAAGCTGTCCATCGCCCGGGCCAATTCAGGCAGCATCCGTTCCGGCATCAGCGGCGAGACGTAGGCAAAGCCGATGAATCGCTCCGGGTGTTGCGCCACGAAGCGTGCCGTCAGGTCGTTGCCGGTCGTTCCATCGGGGTAGAAGATATTGGAGACACAGGACCGATCGATGCCTGCGGCGTCCATGGCGTGCAACATACGCGCAGGCTCATCGATCATGCCATAGCGATCCCAGCGGCCGACGTGACCGTGAAAATCGATGACCTGAACACCATCGATCATGACGCCACCCTCCTGAAAATCCGCTCCAGATTGCCCGCGCAGACCGATGCCAGCTCCTCTTCGCGCAAATCCGTGTGGTGCAGGTAAAACAACATCGGCCCCATAGCATACTGCGAGTACCACGAGCCATAGACCAGCCGGTGGGCGCCGAATTCGTCACGCAGCGCCTCAATCTCGCCAATGGGCTCATAACGGCTCAATTCCAGGTGGGCGTTGGGCAAATGGGCCAACAGCGGGCGCACTTGTAGATGATGGACATAATGTGCGCCGACCAGTACGGTCACCAGGTCGGGATGGCCTTGCAAGGTGGTCACCAGTTCGTCGGCGTCCGCACTGGACAACGGAATCCAGACCGGGAGCCTTTGCGCGCTGAGCCAGGCCAGGAGTGGGTCGTAGGCCCAGGGGCGAAAGGGCAAGCCGGCCACACGCGTATCGTGCAGCCGCACCGACGAGACGCGCCGCTGCTCATGCAACTCTTGCACCTGCGTCAGCGAGGCCGCCGTGGGCATGACCGACCATTGCGGGACAAGACGGCCATCGGCACCCAGCCAGGCCTCCAGCAGCAGGTTACCCTGGATCGGGGAGACCTCTTCGGTAAGGGCATGATAGATGACCGCCCGCTCGACGCCGTGCCTGTCCATCTCGGCCAGCAGCTCGGCCCGATCGCGGCACGGTGCAGGTTGACCGGAAAGGTCGCCGACGCGGACATTGGCATCGAAGACGGGGACCCGCGGCTTGAAGTTCAGCGATCTGATAGCATGCTCCGTGCTTCCGGATATGCCAGCCACTCGGGAAAGCGTTCATGTAAGATACGCTTACAGGCCTGGTACTGCTCTTCGCTGAAACACTGATAGGGGGAGAGCAGGCGCAGCGGCATCTCCTCCAGCCCACTGAGGCGCACCAGCATCTTGTCATACGCGCCGTCGATCCGTTCTTCCGCCAGGACCGGCCCAAACACACCCTCCAGCATGTCATGGAACTCTTTCTGCAGCTTGAACAGCTCGACCAGTTGCCCGTTGCGCCCGGCTTCGAACAATGCTATGGTTCTGTGGGGCGACATCGAAGCGAAGGATGCAAGCAGCGAGCATTCGCCGTACATGCAGCCGTGGGGAAAGTTCGCCTCGCCAAAAAAGTGTTGCAGCTCCGCGGCATGGGTCATCAGGTTGGCGGCCCGGTCCATGCCGCCTCCCGTGTTTTTGGTGGCGACCAGGTTCGGCACGGCATCGATCAGGCGACGATAGTCGGTGCCCGCCAGCACGCGCTTGGTGCGCGGTAGGTTGTAGTGCAGAAACTGCGCATCGGGGAAAGTACCACAGACATCGCGGAAGAAGGTCATCACTTCGTTGTCGTTGAGTGCACCCCAGGCAGGCATAGAGATCTGAAACGTGCGAAAACCAATCGTGTGCGCAAACGCGATCCGCTCGACGATATTGGCGGTCGAGAGACCGATCACGCTGACCATGGGATGTACGTTCTCCCCTCGCGTCTCCTCGTGGAACACGCGTACGATCTGTTGGTAGCGCGCCGTGTCCACGGCGTAGCCTTCTCCCGCCGTGCCAAAGACGTAGATATGGTTGAAGCGCTGGAGCACGCCGCGCACCTCACGGCGAAACACCTCCTCCAACAATTTCTCGTTGTCGTCCCAGGGAATCTCGCAGGAAACCAGGATTGCTTGTGGATAGCGCGCCATCGTTTCCTCTCTTGTGAATGGGATAGATGAACTGCCGTCAATGTAGCATGAGCTTCGGCTCTTGTCAATACAATGTCCAAGAAACGCACGCTCAGAGAAAAAGTGATCGCTAACAAAACATCAATTTCGCGTAACGAACACCCTGCCCAGCCGGCTGCACGCACCAGAGGACCACGAGCAGTGTTTTGTCCGGCAGCAACGCCACGGCTGGCTCACCGAACGAGAAGTCCGTCCATTCGCTGTGTTCGCCCGAAGTGCTACTCTGCGTCCGCGTCTGGGCGCGCCAGACGATGTCGTTCGACTCGACACCAAAGTCGTGCGCCGTGGGTTTCACCACTGCCAGCCACACGCCGGGCTCACCGTGTTTGCGTTGGTTGTAGATGAACAACGCGCGGCCGTCGGGCAGCGCGGCGAGGCTGGTCGATTGGCCGATGATCCCGGTCGAACGGGTCGGGAGCCACGTGTCGCCGCCGTCCAATGAAATGGCGTAGGCGTTCGGGTGGTCCGACTTGTCCTGCTGGTTGAGATGCCATGTCGTGCCGAGCAGGCGACCGTCAACGAGTTCGATCACCCACGCTTCGGCGCCGGTCGAGTGTTCGCTGTCAAAACGGATCATCGAGTTGTGCCGCCACGTCTTGCCCTGGTCATCGCTGCGAAGGGCGACGATCTGGTTGCGATCGACGACGAGCTGGGGATCGAAGGTGTTGTACGGCGCGTAACAGACGATCATGCGGCCTGAGCGCATGATCGTCAGCGCACCAGGCACCTCCGCCGCACCCAGGATCGGCATGGGAACGACTTGCGGTTCGGCCCACCTCCTGCCGCCGTCGGTGGACTTGGACCAGATCAACTCGTTGGCTTTCAACCCTTGCGTCGCGTCGGACCAGAACGTCTCCCCTGGCGTTTCGATGGGGCAGCGCGACCCGAAGTATAACAGCTCCCCGTTGGGCGCACGGCTGACGGAACCGAAGATCGAGTACCGGTTCTGGAGGTGCGGCCAGAGCAACTGCCCCTCCGACCAGGTCTTGCCGCCGTCCTTTGAGCGCGCCAGCATCGGTTTGAAATCGTTGATGCCGAGCTTCGACTGCACCATGAAGGAGCAAACGACGTCGCCGTCCTCAGCGACCGCGCACCGCGGACCAGCCGCGATAGCTGTGGGCGTGTCCGGCTGACGCTGGGTGACCCAACCTTCGGAGATCGTTTCGAATGCCATGCTTCCTCCCTTGTCGATCATGCCAATCTGTTTGCCTACGCGTCCGGTGCGGACCCGGCCCGAGGAGCGATCACGCCGCTCTGGCTGTTGAGTAGGATCTCGTAGCCGTAATGCACCGCCTTCGAGCTGCTGGCATACAGAATCTGCCCCTGGGTCCACCGCGCGCAACAGCATCGCCCGGTCTCATCGAGAACGGCCTTCATCTCAAAAACGGCGTGCGCCTGCTGAATCCGCCCCGCGACGTCCATCCGCCCGGGGGTCTCACAGAGATCCGCCCAGGACAGGGACTCAGAGCACACGCGCCCGATCAAATGCACATCTGCGGAATCCCGGCGCCGCGTGACGTTCACCGTCAGCGGAATCTCGACCTCTGGGCCGGGCCGGTCACTGTCCAGCCGCAACCAGCGCAGACACTGATGGGTCTGTGTTTGGTCTGCAGACCCGCCGACATCCACTGGCAGGTTTTTCCACACGTCCTCCCCCACGCCAAGTTCGGTCTTCCCCTCCCAGGTCAGGTGGCGGTAGTGGTGGTCCTCCATCCATTCCGCGCCGGGACGGAGCCCGCGAATCACCTCTTCGTTCATCCCCTGCCGGCTCGGCGCCGCACTGAGATGGCCGAAGCTGCGGTACTCCCAGGTGACAGGAGACCCGCGTCGCCAGGCGGGGGTCAGATCAGCGAACAGCTTCTTGATGAACGCCGCGTTGTCGTACCCGGGGAAACAAACGAGACCATTGCTGACCATGCCGGCATCCCCGATGACAGCCAGCAGCCCCCGGCCCACCTGCGTCTGGATCCCGTACACGTTGCCGCGATAGGTGATCAGGGGCGTGACGCCGGGCGGCAGGGTCCCGCCGACCACTCTTCCACCCTGTCCGTACCCGATGCGGAACGGCCCCGACTGGGCCAGCTCGATGTTATTGTCGTCCGACATGTAGTTGGGATCCCATCGCACCCCCAGCCGGTCGAACAGCAGGCTCACCCGCTCCAGATCGAAGTTCTCTTCCCAGTAGTCCGGCCGGGACAGAAAAGAGTTGACGAGGAGCAACACCCCGCCGCCACGCTCCGCGAAGCGCATCAGGGCATCGACATCTTTCGGCGTCAACCGGTGCGGCGAAGCGCCTTCGTAGGTCGGGTAGTCCGGGTTGGCCACCAGAAGGATATCCGCGTCGAACAGGGAGAGATCGCTGTACGGCTCGGTCAGCAGGCGCAGATCATAGTCGGCCGCCAGGTCCGCGTGGGTGAAGGACAGACCGTTGGGGTGATAGCAGTCTCCAGGCGTGTAGCGCCCGAGGTTCACGTTGTACCCGCCCACGGCAATGTGGCTGCCGATGCGGTGTCCCGGCATCATGTGATGAAACGAATCGTAAAGTACGCGAGTCATCGAGTCCCCCTAGTTTCGCGAGCAGCATCAGGAAGCTCGCTTGGAATCACCGCTTCACGCGAATTCGATCCAAACTTCGTCCAGCCACACATACTCTTCGGGCAAGCGTGAGCGCCAGACCGGATAGTCCTTCTCCGGAACCAGGCGGTGCGGACCGCCCTCAAGCGGGCCCATCGGCGCGACATCGAGCGGATGCAGCACCAGCACGATGTCGGAGTTCACATCGCGCAGCACCGCCGGCAATTGTAGATGTAGAGGGGAGGCCGGATGCCGCAGCGACCTGGATGTAGTACTGCTTCACCCCCTCGGGGCCGACGTTGTAGTAGAAGGGCGGTATGGAACCGGTCGCGTCCGCGCCGGTCTCCGCCGCGTGTGCGGCCAGGGCGCATGCCGTCCGCGTGGTCAGCGCGCCCACATGAACCACCACCGGCACGCGGCCCTTGGCCTGCCGAACAACGGCCTCCGCAACGGCGCGGCGCTCGGCCTCCGACATCAGCAAGCCTTCCCCGGTGGTGCCGAGGATGTAGAAGCCCATAATGCCGCGCGCCAGTTGCCACTCCAGCAGATCGAACAGGACGGTGAAGTTGACGTTCCCCTCCGCGTCGAAAGGGTCAGCAGAGCCGACATCATGCCGGCGAGTTGGAACATGAGGTGCCTCCTCGAATGGGTGATCTACCAGACCGTCTAGCCGCCGTCGACTGCCAGGTTCTGCCCGGTAATGTATTGCGATGCATCGGAAGCCAGGCAAACGGCCGCGCCCTTCAGGTCGTTCCAGCGGGCCATGCGGCCGCGCGGTGTGTGCACCTCGTAGTTGCGCACAAAGACCTCCGGCTGGCCGCCGTAGTAGCCGCCGGGGCTCAGGCAGTTGACACGGATCCCGTGCGGGGCGTCAGCAGGTCGCCAGATAACGGGTGAAGTTGATGATCCCGCCCTTGGCGAAGGCATAATCCGGCGGATTGATCATCTCCGTGCCCTCGTAGATGGAGAAGGTCGGGCCAACCATGCCGTAAATGGACGAAATGTTGACGATGCTGTCGCCCGTCCTCTGGGTCTTCATCTGCTCGGCAAAGACCTGCGAGCACACGAACAGTCCCGAGGCATTGACCGACATCGCCCCTTCCCACATCTCCCGGCTCATCCCTTCCATGCTGGTCCTCGGCGCAGCGAACTTGCGCTTGGTCTGCTCCTCGGCCGTACCCGCAGCGCGGCCGGCCGCGTTGTTGAATAGGATGTCGACCCGCCCGAGGTCTGCCACCACCCGGTCGCGCAGGGTCACGATCGATTTCTGGCCGGAATAGTGGTCGCCTGGCCCGGCCTGAGGGCGGCCGGCGGTCGATCTCAGCCGCTCACCAATACATTTCCACCAGATCCGTCCAGGGCGTCGGGCCTTCCCGCCGCCCTGCGCCCCCAGAGCAACAGCACGACCACCGCGACGAGGCCGACGCATGCCGGAACCGTGAAGACCGCAGAGAGCCCGGCGGCACCGCCGAGGCTGCCCAGGCCCGGGGCGGCGACCCAGCCCTGGGCAGCGAGTTGCTCGTCACCCACACTGCGACACCGACATTCCGCTCACCCGAGCGCAGCATGTCCGATAGGACCGTCACGGTCGCGGGATCGTACTGCGAGGCGAGCGCAACCCCCGCCACTGACAGGCCCATGAGGTAGATGGGCCGGATACAAGTCGCCAAACGACTGGCCGTCGCCCGGAGTGCCACGCCGCTGAGGGAGCGCAGGCCGATGAACATGCCGATCGTCAGACTCGCGAGCCCCAGCCCCCGGAGGTGCAGGGTCAGGAAAGCGGCGCTGATCAGTTAGATCAGCAGGCTGCCGATGATGCTCAGGCCGACCCCAAGCATGATCTGCGGCAACAGCATCCAGCGCACATCGGCGATGATGGCGTAACCCAGCGCAGCGGCGCCCTGCAGCCCGACGCCCACCACCACGGCCTTGCGCCGTCCCCATGAGGCGACCAGCCAGGTGCCGGGGATGAGGAGGAGCTCGAGGACGAGCCGCGTCGTGCTGCTGAGGACACCGACCCAGGCGTAGCTGGCCCCGCGCGCGTCGGACGCCAGCGGCATCAGCACCGCGATCGTCTGTTCGGACGCCAGTCCGCCGAACACCAGGATGAGCAGCAACCATAGCTCCCTGGCGTCTGCCCGAGAGATCGGCCGCGCAGCCTGGGCCCGTCGACGGGCCTGCGTTTCCGCAGGGTGCTGCCACTCATCGACGGCTTCATCGCACTCATCGAAATCGGACTCCGCGTCATGGGCAGCTGAGTTCTCGGATGGACCCTTGGGCACGGGCCGGAATTCCTAATCTGTCTTGATCCGGTAGCTATAAAGCGTCATGATTTCATGGTCCGAGGACCGTGCCCGCTTCAGGGCGTAGTCGGTGATCGGCAGGAGGTAGTGGGTCTCCGCGTACAGGCTGATGAATCCTTCACCGTAGGCCACGCCGCCGGCTTGGCCGAACGCGCCATCGCTGGTTTCGATCCGCTTGCGGGCATAGGCGCCGCCGTAGCCCTGGCTCACCAGGCAATCCATGGCTGCCAGTTTCTTCTCGACCACGTCGGTGATGTCGATGAAAACATCGTTATAGTGGCCACCCCCGGCATCCCACAGGTTATGGCGGATGCCTGCCGCGCCGCCGCCGAAGAAGAAGACCTGGGCCACCCGATGGGGGGGGGTGCTGTCTGCCGGATCCACGCTGGCAGCATGGCTGATGGCGTACATGGTGATCTGCCCGGCAATGGCATGCGGGTTGGAGAATGCATCGCCCTCGCCTGGGAAGTGGGTGAGCACGATGTTGGGCTTGATCTGGCGGATCATGGCGGCGAGGCGCCTGACGGTACCCTCGGTCATCAACAGCACGGCATCATCCTCGCCGAAGAAGAAAACATCCTGGAAACCCAGGATGCCGCATGCCTTGCGCACTTCCTCGGCTTTCACATCGGAGCGTTCTGCCATCATCTTCAGCAGCACATCGCCGGTGGGCACCTGGTCTCGGTGAAACATGGAGTCGCTGATGACCGTGTCGTGAACGCGCGCGCCATGCGTCAACACCACGCAGGCCACGTAGTCGCCCCGCGCGGCGTGATGGGCCATAGCACCGCCGGATTGGTCAAAGATATCCGCGGGATGTGCGCCGATGGATAAGATGCGTAGCGGTCGGTCAGACATGAACGGTTTCCTTTCATATCATATCGGATCTTCAATTTGCAGCAGTACTCATGTGCGTTCCTTAGTTACTCACACCCTCGCGTGATCAACTCGGCCGCCGTGTCGGTCCGATCCTGAAGCAATCACGCACAGAAATCGAGCGGAGCCTGGGGAGCAAGCCTGCCCATGCCGCAGACAAAGGCCTGCACGCCGAGGGCGTAGCCATCGAAGTAGGACTGCATGGAGCCGCGAGCCAGGGCCGCGCGCATCTAGCGCCCTCCGCTAAGATCATCTAATCTGCCGGGCGGAGTCCGTAAACGTCTTGTGCCAGTGGACCTCGTTGGCGTCAGAAGCCGCCCATCTGCCCCTTCCCGCGCGGGGAAAGGGGCAGATGGGATAAGGTTAGTGCCACCTTCCCCAGCGATGCGTGTTGCCGCGGCGTGACGAAGGGCTCACGGCGTCGGTGCTACTTCGCTTTCCAGATCCACAAGTCGCCGGGCTGCCAGACCATGCCCGGCTGGCCCAGGGCGGCCATGTTGGCCCAATCTAGGCCCTGCAGCCGCGGGGTCTTGGCAGCCAGGTTGGAGGCCGCGGCCGTCGTAAGAGAAGGCAGTTCCTGGTTCCAAATGCAGTCAATCTGCTGGAAGTCGGCTTTGCGCTTCGCGGGGTCGCTCTCGACCTTGGCCTTGTCCAGCAGTTCGTTCACCTGCGGGTTGTTGTAGTACGGAGCGGTAGGTTTCTTGCCGCTTGCGTCCGCCTTCTCAGGCCATGAGCGGTAGTAGGCGTTGGAACTCTGGCCGGGCCGGAGCCAGGGATCAATGCTGCCGGGGTCGGCGCCAGGGCCGTACCACAGCACGTAGAAGCTGAACTCTTTGCCACGTGGGCCCTGGCCGGTGATGTACGCTGGCTGCAGCGCGTTGTCAATCAGGTCCAGGTTGGACAGGAAGCCCAGCTTGCGCAGGTATTCCTGAGCGATCGGCAGGTAATCCGCGCGGGCCTTGTTGCCCAGCCAGGACATGTAGTTGATGGTGTAATTCGGCCGCTTGTCCTTAGTCAGGCCGATCTCGTTCCACAGCGCCTCGGCCTTGGCCGGGTCGTAGGTGTAATGGGTCATCGTCGGGCAGGCGTACATGGTGCCGTCGAAGAAGCTGTCGCGCACTTTACCGTAGCCCTGCAGGATGGCGTCCACATAGGCCTGGCGGTCGATGGAGTACATCAACGCTTGCCTGGCCTTGGGGTTTGTCCACAGCCCACCCATGGCGAAGGTGTTAACTTCGAGGCCCCACCAACTACCGGTGTTCTCGGCTTCCACGATTTGAACCTTGGGGTCGGCCTTGAGGCGGGCGACTTCGGTGAGCGCCAACGGGGTGACCAGGTCAATCTCACCTTTCTCCAGCGAGACGAGCGCTACTTCTGGCGAGGCGATCTTCATGAACAGCTTATCGGGCCCGACCTTGCCGCCCCAGTAGTTGTCATTGCGGGCATACTCGATGTACTGGTCGGTCACATACTGGACGAACTTGTACGGGCCGGTGCCGATCGGATTCTTGGTCCAGTAATCGATCGTGCCGTCAAGCAGCTTGGCCTGATCCAGCTTCTCGAGCACTTTCTTGGGCTGCACGCATGGAATATCGGTTCCGATGCCGTTGAAGAACAGCTTGAGGAAGCCGGCGTTCGCGCCGCTCAGGGTGAACTGGACCGTTTGGTCATCCACTTTCTTGAGGCCGGCGATGGTGTTGGCCTTGCCGGTCTGATAGTCCTGGATGCCCTTGATGTCGGCTGCGTTGCGCATCTCCGCCAGAGAGCGCAGCTTGGGGTTGTAGCGCATCAGCATCGAGTAGATGAAGTCGTCGGCGGTCACGGCATCGCCATTGTGGAATGTGACGCCTTTGCGCAGCGTCATCGTGTAGGTCAGGCCGTCCGTCGACACGTCGATCTTCTCGGCCAAGCGATAGATGATGCTGCCATCTGCCGCGATCTCGATGTACGGGTCTGTCATCGGGCTGATGGCCCAACTGCTCTCCCAGTGCAAGAGATGAAACTGGCTGGTGTCGGGCCAGCCGTTAGGTAGCCAGACATTGACTGTGCCGCCCGTCTGCGGCGTTTTGGGCACCTGGGGTACAGCCGTCGGCGGGACAAGCGTGGCGACCACGACCTTCTCTTTCTCGACGACGACCGTCTGTTGGACGACTTTCTCGATTACCTGCGGGGTGGGTGCTGCACAGGCGGATAGAAGCGCGCTGGCGAGTATCGCAACGATCACGAACTTGGCTAGATAGTGTTTCATTCTCACATCCTCCTCGAATTGACTAAATGATCCACACATTGTCCGAATAGGGGCCGATGAACCGTCATGCCCCTGACCCGACCGCCGTCCGTGAGATGTCGGCACCTCCTTTCCGCTCTGCATAGGCCGATTGGCCGTGGAACCGCACCCAGGCGTCAACGCAGTCTACGCCTTGCTTGTCAACAGGCCTTTAGGATCCAGTGCATCGCGCAAGCCGTCGCCGACGAAGTTGATACACAACACCGCCAACATGATGGCGATGCCAGGCGGCACCCATAGCCAGGGCATCTGCTGCAGGATGACCAGTTCCTGCGCGGCGTTCATCATGTTGCCCCACGAAGGCGTGGGTGGCAGGATGCCCATTCCGAGGAATGATAGCGCCGCTTCGGTCAGGATGGCATTCGCCACGCCGAAGGTGGCGTGGACCACCAGCGGGGCGACGACGCCCGGCAGGACGTGGTGGACGATGATGCGAGTCGGCTGCGCGCCCACCGAGCGCGCGGCCATTACATAGTCCATTGCGCGGAGGGACAGGATCTGGCCGCGCACCAGGCGGGACGGTCCGGTCCAACCCAGGGCGGCGATGGCGATCATAGTGTTGAACATACTCGGCCCCAGGATCGAAACCATGAAAACGATGACGATTAGCCAGGGGAGCGTCATGACGACATCTACGATGCGCATGATGACCATGTCTGCGGCACCGCCATAGTAGCCGGAAATCGCTCCCAGGATGACAGCGATCGTTTCGTAGATGCTGACGGCGACCAGACCCACGCTCAGGGAGATGCGCGTGCCATAGATGAGCCGGCTCAAGACATCGCGGCCGAAGGTATCGGTGCCCAGGAGATGCGCGGCGTTCGGCGCTGCACGAGCGTGCGCCAAGTCTTGCTCGTAATAGGTATATGGAGCGATGAGCGGCGCGAAGATCGCCGCCAACGCCATCAAACACAGCACAATCAGACCGAACATAGCCAGTCGGTGCCGTGCAAAGCGCCGCATCGCGCGCCGAGTGGGGCTGTCAACCCGGCGGGACCCGATGTTGGCATCATTCGCAATTGCCAGCCGGAAAGGACCGGCTTCGGGCTGGGCTTGTTCCGTACCCGAGGCTTGTGTGAACATGCGAGTCACTCTCACTGGTGCCAGGCTGAACTTACGTGCGCCGCGCAAGCGCATCAATCGTAGCGAATTCTAGGGTCAACCACCGCATACAGCACATCGCCGATGAGATTGCTCGCCAGGATCATGATGGCGGACACCAACAGGATGCCCATGAGCATCGGGTAGTCGCGGAGGTTGGTGGCGCGGATGGTCATCATCCCCATACCCGGCCACTGGAAGATTTGCTCCGTGATGACCGCGCCGCCCAAGAGGTTGGGGATGTCGAGCGCGATGATGGTCACGATGGGCAACATGGCGTTGCGGAAGATGTGGCGGATAGTCACCGCGCGCTCGCTCAGGCCCTTGGCGCGCGCGACAGTCACGTGATCGGATCGCATCACCTCCAGCATGCTGGCGCGGGTATAGCGCGCCCACACGCCAGCGCTGAACACGCCCAGTATCGTGGCCGGCATAATCAGGTGCCTTATGCGATCGAGAACGGAAAACGGCGCGCCGATGGTCTGCATCCCATAGGTTGGCAGCACATCGAGCTTCAACGCGAAGACATAGATCATCGCTAATCCGATGAAAAACGAAGGAAAGGAGAGTTGGACGAAGGCGACGATCGTGAGAAGATAGTCGCCCAAAGAATACTGCTTCATGGCCATGTACATTCCCATCGGTATTCCGATGATCATGGCCAGTATTAACGACGTCCCCATAAGCAGCAGTGTCGGCGGAATACGCTCTTTCAGATTATCCACTACCGTCTTGGAGCCGCTGTAGGGATAGCCCAGATCGCCGCGCAACGCCTTTCCCAGCCAGCGGACATATCGGGCAGGAACGGGCTGGTCGAAGCCATACTGGTGCCGGATTCGCTGCACCTGCTCGGCCGGCATGCGCATGTAGGAGTCGTAGCCGATGATATTGACGACCGGGTCGCCGGGAGAAAGTGAATACAGCGCATAGACGACCGCAGTGACTAAGAAGAAGATCGGGATGGAGATTAACAGGCGTCGGATGATGTAGCGCGTCAAGGATCGTACCTCCTTTGCACGGTGTTTCGTCAGGCCGGGCTAACCTTGCTCGGCAGGCTCTGGCTTGTCTGGTAGGTACCCCAGCACGCCGGCCGGACTATCCCGAAGTCCTTCCTTAGCCAGCGGCCCGATGAGCGGGCGATGTGTCTCTGCGGATGAATTGGCACCAGTGTAGCATGGGTTCCGACTCGTGTCAATAGGGATTCCGAAAAACACTCGCAGTGATCAGGAGCGATCAGGATCGAAACATCGGATACGATCACGGCAAGTCGGCCAGGTCATATCTGACCACCGCGGCATAGGGGCCGCTGAAGAAACGGGCGCTGACCCAATAGGTGCGCGGGTGCACGAACGGCCCCGCGCCCTGATGCTGGAAGTAGGCGGTCACGATCTTGCCGTCGGCCAACTGCACCGAACTGCCGCCCCCGCAGAACTGATAGACGCTCTCCGCGGACAGGATGACTTTCTGTTCCTGGTTCCAGCTCTGTCCCTCGTCGGGGCTGACTATCGCCCGCACGCCCCCCGGAAAGGAGCGATGCCCGTAGGCCAGCAGCAGCCGGCCACCCTTCAGCAGCAGGCTGCTGCTGAAGGGTGGCCGGTGATGGGGCGCGGCGCGCTCCACGTGTATCCGCCGTCGTCTGACTCGGTTTGCCAGAGGTTGCGCCCCGGCATGAACTGCACCACCAGCCCAATCAGCCTGCCGGACGGCAAAACGTACAGCGACGGCTCGACGAACCCACCAGCCAGCCGCGATGCATCGCCCCAGGTGCACCCACCGTCGCGCGAACGCAACTCATACGTGCCGAAAAGCCCGGCCCGCTGATACGACGCGTGGGCCTGACCATCCCGGTAGCTCAGGTAAACGCTCATCAGCAGCGTGCCATCGGGCAAATGGACCATCTTGCCGTGCGGGTTGCAGCCATCGGGCACGGGGGTGGTGCTGGTGTCGATGGTAACGGGCTGCGTCCAGGTTTGTCCGCCGTCCGTCGAGCGCACGACGTAGACTGGTCCGTCGTGCACCTGCGACCTATCCCACATCCCCTGCTGGTACGCATGCGGCTGGACGAAGCAGAGCACCAGCGCCCCGTCGCGGGTCTGCCCCAGCGCCATGTGATCGGTGTCGAGGTTCATCCGCACGATCGCGCGCGGTGGCGTCTAACTCTCGCCGCCGTCTCTGGAGGCAGCGATCTGCAGATGCCCCCACATGCCCACGATGCCATCGCCGCCCTTGAACACGGCGACGAGCGTACCGTCTCGCAGCAATTCCAGCCTCACATAATAGCCCCCCAACGGGCAAATCATGTAGCGTTTGACAGGCCGGGGACGGTAGAGCTGTATCTCGTCCTCCACCTCGAACTTGTATACCGGGCCATCTTCGGCCGTCCCCATCGTTATGTTCCCTCCTCCGAGCTTAGCGCAAAAACGGCCGATGAATCGCGTCACGCAAAGGGTGAGCGTTTTTTTTCCTCACCAGCATGGTGGTTTCAACCCCAGGCGGCGCCAACCGGCTTACCTCGGTTCTCAGTCCAGCACGCGCACATCCCAACCCATGAACTCGCCGAAGGCGGCGATCTCAGGCGCCACTTCGCCCTAGACCAGCGCCGCGTGGTGGGTGCCACCGGCCCGGCTGTACTCGGCCAGAAAGTCGGCCACGGTGCCGGCCGGCGCGAACCAGCCGTGCACGCTCTCGGCCATCGATCGAAGGTGCGCCCGGATCTCCGCCATCGTGACCGGGGCGACGATCAGACGATACAGATCGTCCGCCAGCGGCGCCAGGCTCACGAAGACCGCCGGCCCGCCCTGCATGCAACCGACCACCCGCGCCGGGTTGTCGGTCTCTGCGAAGGTGTAAGCCGTTTCGACAAGCCGCGGACGCCGCTCCGCCAGGATGTTGACGTTGACTTCGCCCATGTGGCTGAGGAACACGCGGTTCCCTTTCCAGTCTGGGCAGAACATCTCGGCGAAGGTGGTCTCGGGATAGGCCAAAGCCAGCGCCCTCACCAATGAGGCGGTCAGCACATCGCCGCTCACCGGCATAACCGATGCCGCGCGCTATGGCCCGGCTGGCCTCCAGGAACGGCACCGTCGGCAGACCGGACGGGCGGTTGACGGCGAAGAAGTTCAAGGTAAAGGCCGTCAGGCGCTCTTGCTCCAGCCACTGCCGGAACCCCATGACACCCGGGCGGCACGTTCAAGCACCTTATCACCAATGCCATCTGCGTTGAACTCGGCGCGATAGGCGGCCATTTCCGCTTTCAGCTCGGCCGCGTCCAAGGCCTCCATCCGGTCTGCCCGGGCCTTGAAATCCCACGTCACAGCCGTCACGCCTACGGTGCGCTTAGCACACCCAGCGGCACGGCGAAATCGCCCATGCCCTCGAACGGGGCGCCGATGCAGCCGACCCGCGCCTGGCGCTGGGCCGAGGCCACGCGTACAGAGCGCGCCCATCTGAGCACGCGTTCGAGCACGTCGGAGTGCTGCCAATGCCCGGCCTCGAGCCGAAGCGGCTTGCCGTTCCGCAGGAGCAGGTTGCACATATCCTGCACGCCATGAATGCCGTGGTTGTACATGATCTCGTCGGACGACTGCGTGGGGCCGAAGTCGAAGGCCGGGGTCGTGTCGAGCACGATCACCGGCAGTGGCGTGGACCCCAGCACAGCGGAGGACTCCAGCGAGGGCGAACAGGCCAGGTGCAGGGTCACGAGGGCATCCGCCCCGGCCTCCTCGAATCTGCGAATCGCGGCGGCAAACTCCGGTTCCAGCCGGCAGAGCGGCGCGGTGTAAACCTTGGCGCCCCCTGCCTGAAACGCGTCCACAATCTGGTGGTAGAACGCCTCCAGCCGCGGCCGCGCCTCGGCCAGCGTGCGGTCATAGAGTTCCAGGTATAGGGGCAGCAGGCCGATTCTAAGTGGATTCATGGTATCTGAAGACAGTTGAAGTCGAGATCCGCCTCGCCTCGTCCCAGCAGGCTCACGATTGAGACGCGGCCGTTGGGACGCACGATCTCCAGCGCGGTGCGGTTGGCGGCCCAAGGGTTGGCCGTCAGCACCACCAGATCGATGCCGGCGCCCGCCGTGAACTCAGCCAGCTTCGCCTGCAGACCGGGATCATTGTAGAGCACGGTGGCGTGGGCGCCCATGCGGCGGGCCAGATCCAGCCGGAACGCGTCGTTGCCGATCGCGACCACGCGGCCGCCGAAGAGTGGGCCGACTGCCACCGCCCCAGCCCCAAGGTGCCCAGGCCCACCACGGCGACGTTCTCGCCGGGTTTGAAATGCGCCTTGTGATAGCAGTGGGCGCTGAGGGCGTAGAGATGCGCGTAGACCGCATCTTCGTCGGCCACATTCGCGGGCACCTTGACCATGCTCGCATCGTCGGTGGTAATGTACTCGGACTGGTGAGGTTGCCGGGTCACGATGCGATCACCCACCTGCACTCGGCTGACGGAGCTACCCACCCCGCGCACGATGCCCAGGTTGCTGTCGCCCACCCAGCGCGGGTAGTCCGACGCGCCCGGCACGCGTTCAGCCCCTTCATAGTTGCCGCGATCGGTGCCGATCTTCAAGGCGGAGATACGTGTCTCCACCCGGATTTCGTTGGGCTGGAGGTTCTTTGTGTCCAAGGGTTGCTCTTCGATGCGCAGATTCACGCTGGCCGCGTAGAATGGCGATTTTCATGGCTCGCCTCCTGGAATTCATCCCTGAGCCTTCGCGGAGGTCCTCCTTGTCCTATCCGACGATGATCTCCCTGAGTGATCGCTTGGGCACGTGATGGATCGCTTGCTCGTCTCGCCAGTATTTGATGTCCCCTCCGGGTCCCACGGCCTCAAGCACGACCGTCTCCTTCGGCTTCCCAAGTGCTATCACAATCAGGATCTCGTACTCGGCTGGTACGGCCATTGCCTGGCTGAGTTCTGCCTTCTGGATGGAACCGATGATGCACCCCCCCAATCCTGTCTCTGTCGCGCCGAGCAGGATGCTCTGCGCGGCTATCCCGTGGTCGCATCCGAAGGATTGAGTGATCGTCTTGTCGCCCAGGATGATGATGTATGCGGCTGGCCTTTCACCTTCCTCAGGGCCTGGCCAGTCCTTGAGATAGCCAGCCCACGCCAGGTTTGCGAAGACGAGCGCATTCATCTGCGGATCACAGGACAGGACGTACTTCAAGGGCTGCCTGTTGGCTGCGGATGCAGAGAGCCTCGCAAGGTCGACGAGTTCCTTGAGGGTTTCAAGGCTGACCGGCACGTCCTGGTAAAACCGGCGGTAGCTTCTGTTCTTGAGGACCAATTCTCTGATCACGATGGATAGATCTCCTCTCCGAAGTGAGTGTATCCTTCCGGGTGTAGTCTATTTCTTTCATATGGTGGAACGAGCAGGCCCGGCTCCACGGCTTCACCGCGGATAACGATCCCAGCCCAAGCAACAAACGGGGCGGACTGACGACCATCTTCGAGAAGTCGCTGGGCGCAGTGGCCAAGGGCGGCAGCAACCTGATCCTCTTTACTACCGGGCGGGGATCGGTCTTCGGCAGTAACCTCGCACCCTGCATCAAAGTGGCGACGAACAGCGTCCTCAATGCCCGTGTGCCTGATGATGTGGACTTCAACGTCGGGCAGATCCTCGAAGGCGCGGACATGTCCGCGGTGGCGGGAGACCTGTTGCAGACGGTAGAGCGGGTGGCGTCCGGCGAACGCACGCGCAGCGAGGAAAAGGGACTGCCAGAGGTCGAGTTCGTGCCCTGGCAGCCAGATGCGGTGACCTGAGATGACGTTACCATGCATAATTCCAGCGGGTAATACTAAAGCGCGCTCAACTCCGCACGCATCTCGGCCGACAGGCCCAGTGCGTCGGCCATCAGCGCTTGATCCACCTGCGCTGGCGTGCGCGCGCCGATCAACACGGAGGTGACGCCGGGGTGCGTCATCGCCCAGGCGAGAGCCAGGACCGGGGGAGTGGTACCCAACACCGCGGCCTTGCCCTCCAGCCCGGCGAGGATGCGGAAGCCGGTCTCGTGCAGGTAGATGGGCTGCATCCCAGGCACAACGTCGAGCCGGGCGCCGGCCGGCACCTCGCCGCGGCGCGAGTATTTGCCCGTGAGAAAGCCGCCACCCAGCGGGCTGTAAGTGATCACGCCCACTTGTTGGTCGGCGCACAGAGGCAGCAGCTCGCATTCGATGTCGCGCACGACCAGGTTGTAACTCGGTTGCACCGCCTCCATACGCGCCCAGCCCCGACCGTCCTGGCGCCACAGGGCCTTGCCGAGTTGCCAGGCCGCGAGATTGGAGCAGCCGACCGCCCGCGCCTTGCCTTGCCGGACCAGCATGTCCAGGGCTTCGAGCGTCTCGTCGAGCGGTGCGGACGCGTCCCAACTGTGCAACAGGAACAGGTCCACGGAGTCGGTGCGCAGCCGGCGAAGGCTGGTCTCGGCGGACTCCAGCACGCGAGCCCCACCCAAAGGCGGCCGCACCTTGGTCGTCAGCACGATCTTGGCTCGCGCCTCGCGCTCGGCCAGCCACTTGCCGACGATCTCCTCGGAGCGGCCGCCGGCATACGCTTCGGCCGTATCGAACAGGGTGATGCCGAGTTCCACAGCCCGATCCATCAGCGCAAAGGAGGCGGCCGCGTCGATCTCCCGGCCGAAGGTGACGCAGCCGAGCCCAATCGAGCTGACACGCAAGCCAGACTTGCCGAGTGTGCGGTATTTCATGTCTCAGGCCCCATTCTTGGGACAAGGTGTGTGAGAATATGAGAAAGGGCTATTCCAATGGTCAACCATATTCGTACGCGGCGTCGAACATCGCGATGACGTTCTCGGCTGGCACGTTGGTTTGGATATTGTGAACCTGGTTGAATACGTATCCGCCGCCCGGCTTGAAGATGGCAAGCCGCTCCCGGACGTGCTCACGGATCTCCTCGGGCGTTGCCGTGGGCAGAACCTGCTGGGTATCGCACCCGCCACCCCAGAAGACGATCTTCCCGCCAAACTCCACTTTCAACCGCTCGGGCTGCATATTGGCTGCGGAGGTCTGGACCGGATTCAGGATGTCGATGCCGGCCTCAATCATATGCGGTATCAGATGGTATATCGAGCCGCAGCAGTGCAAGAACGTCTTCCAGTTCGTGTTGCGATGAATCCAGGCGCACAACTCGGCGTAGTGCGGCTTGATCATCTCCGCCCACAGCTCCGGCCGGACGAATTCGCCGCGCTGCGTGCCGCTGTCGTCCGCGGCGATGCCCCACGCGAAGCATCTGTCGCCGACCGCGTCGTGCAACTGCTCCAGGCACTTGATCGAAGCCTGCACGGATTTGTCCATCATCGCATGGCAGGTTTCCTTCTCGGTCATTAGCATGATCATCCACTCGGAGGGCAGTCCCATGGTGACATTGCTCAAGCGATCCGTGATCAGGCTCAACCCCAGAAAACAGACGCCGCCGCCCCACCCAAGAATAGCATACTCGGTGTTCTCGTAGAGGAACCTGCTTCGCGCCTCGAGCGCCCTGAGCTGCTCATCGGCGAATCCGGTCACCGGCCGGAACGCCGTCGGATCAATCGTCGCGCCGCGCCTGTTGAAAGCCACGTCGTCGAAGTAGTAACCGTCGCACGGCATCCGGAAGGTCGTCGGATTCCGGTCTGGGCCCAGCAGGGCCCAGCGCCCTTCAGAGTCCAGTTCTACGTCGACGCCCGGCGGCAGCAGGCCCTCCGCGCCTTCATAGAGAGTTCTCGGATTCCATTCGCTGTCGGGCCTCACATCGTACATCACGGATGAAACATCAAGAGGAACGACATCCGCACGGAGTCTCCGCGTGACTTCATCTTCCACACACGCGATCATTAGCCTGGGATCCCAGATGCGGGTCTGGGTATGAATGCTGAGCCTGGCCTTGAGCTGGTTGTATGCCTTCACCGTGATGCCCGACGCTTTCGTGGCGCCCAAATCAATGGGCACCCGATCGGTCTCCTGGAAATTGACGGTCCGCAAGACACGTTCCCTGGAAGTCATGATAGCCATGCTGCTCTCCTTTACTGCGTTCCCTGCTCTGACATCCGAAGAAGTCGTAAGGTTTCTTCCACGAGCAACGCCCCGCTCGCCGGGGCGAATAGGGCGTTGGTGGCTTCGTAGCCCCCCTCGACTGCCGCGGCTTCGGTGGCGATGTAGCCTTGCAACTCCCCATTGGCCAGCGAGATCACGAACGTATCCGGCGCCTGCGCCTTGAGTGCCAGCGCGTATTCCACGAACACCTCACCCAGCCAACCTACGAAGCACCACGCGCCGACCCGGATGAGCTGGATTTCGGCAGGCATGCAGGCGGCGCAGCCCGAAGTCTCGCAGCGTCGGGCGATCGATCCGCCCCAGCGGCAGCGCCGGCCAGACCAGTTCTTCGGCCACCCTGGCCAGCAAGGATTCCGCCTCGGCCAGGTGGTAGAAAACGGCCGGCTTCAGGTCCTTCTCGCTGCCGCAATGGCCTGCATAGTACGTCAGGGGTGTGTCGAGGCGCCCGGCCGGGTAGAAGCGAGCGAGGATATGGTTGGCCCGGCGCTGACGGGTGAACTCAGAGTTGTAGGGCAGCTTCTGTCGCAGGAAAGACCGGTAGTCTTCGTACGTTCCAAAGCCCGCTGCTTGCGGCAACAGGGCCAGGGTGTTGGCCACCTCATCATTGACGAACGCATGCATCGCGTCCTCCGGCGCGTCCTCCAGTTCCGCGAACAAAGGGCCAAGATCCTGTTCCACCTCGAGCAGCGCCGGCTGAACCGCCACATGTGTGGTAGCGACTGAAGTCGCTCCGGGCGCCAACTGCTCTGGCTTCTGCCCGCCGGCAACGGCGTCGCCGGCTGCCGGCCCTGCCTGCACCAATTGCCGGACCAGCGCCAGCAAGGTGGCCACCTGATCCCCTATGCCCGCTACGGCCGTCAGATCGCCGTGCGACGCCGCCAGAACGGCGGCGACGTCGCCAAAGCGCTCGAGCAAGGCGTGCGCCTGCGGACCGACATCCTGGCGCGGGATCGCGTAGGTAAGGAGCAGTTCCAGCAGCTCCTCCGGCGAGAGAGTGAGAGGGTCTTGAGCGAAACGCCGGCGCAAGCGAGCGCGATGTCCGTCATCGGGTGCGGATTGCGACATGGAGCAGCAACCTCGGATGGCTGCGGATGCGGGTAGGTCTCGATTCTACCACGTTCTCGGGGATGGCTATAATCGCGGATTCTGATCCGCCTTCATTGACGGCCGTGCCCCCCAAACAGAATCACACCCAAATAGGGATGTTAGCGGTAGGACTCCACGCGCTCGGCCAGGGCGCGGGCGGAGCTTTCATCCGGGGCTTCGGTGGTGATGAAGAGGCCGCGCGGGCCGACGGCGTCCAGCAGTGGCATCACCTCGTCATAGGCCACGCCGACCGCCTGGACGCTCTTGCCGGCCGCCAGGATGCGTCGGTAGAGCGGGAACCAGCGCGGGTCACCGCCGCCGGGCAGGACGGCTTGCGGCGTCCACTCGATGGCGTCCAGGGCCTCGAGGGCGAGCAGGCGCTCAAGGTGGCAGAGCGCCTGCGTGCCGTCCAGGTGGTAGAGGCTGTAATCCAGCCAGCGACACTGCTCGTCCAACGAGGGCGCGACCAGGCGGGCGAACATGGCCGGTGAGAACATGGCCGAAGCGTCGCACTGCAGCTTGGCCGTCTTGCCCGGCCCCCAGAGATCAAAGGCGGAGAAGACGTTGCCGCCCCATTCATCGCGGATCCGCTCGAAGAAGGCGTCGAAGACGGTAAAGTAGATCGGATTAAGCTGCTCGATGCGCGCTTTCACCCAGCCCGGCCGGTCGAGCAGGTCGGCCATCAGAGTCTGCGGGCCGCGCAGCGCGGACAGGATATCCAGGTTCTCGATCAGGTCGGGCATGCCGGCCGGGTAGCGACCGGCGCTGACCCGCTGCCCTTCCTCGATGAGCGCCAGCTGCTCGCGGAAATGCGCGTTGGCCGGGTCGAAGCGGAAGGGAGGGTGCGCTTCGGGGTCGTCGATGCACGACCGGAACCAGACGGTGTCGAAGTCGTAGCCGGGCTCAGCGCCGAGGAAGGCCGCCAGGTTGCCGGGGCCAATGTTGGAGTCGAAGAAGGGGAAAGCCTCACCGCCGAAATAGGTGTGCGCCAGCTCGTACTCCGCCGCGCGTGCCCGGTAGAACGGGTCAACATGATAGGCGCGCGGGTCGGCCGGCCGCGCCGGACGGCGTAAGGGCGCCAGGGGGACGTCGACGTCGACGTCGCGCGGGGCAGGCAGCCAGAGCACCAAGCCCTCATGCTGCCACCACCGCACGAAACGGGCGCGGGTGCGCGCCCAGTCCGGTTTCCAGGTCAGGTCCATCATCATTAGCTCCACAGATCGGCGATCTCGGCCTGGCAGGCGCGCAGACGCCGGAAAACGGGCAGAATGGCCTCGTATTGGGCGACGTGCTCGGGGATCGGGCGCGTCACGGCCTGCAGCCGGTGGACGTCGTCGACGCGCGCGAAGCCCGGCCACAGCCCGCAGCCGACCACCCCCACCGCCATCGCGCCCAGCGAGGCCGCTTCCTGGCCGACGTTGGTCGTGAGAATGTTTGAATTGAAAGCGTCGGCGAAGATCTGGCGCCAGAGCGCGCTGCGGCTGCCGCCGCCCACAAGCAGCATCTCGTCTGACCGGTCTGAGAGAGCCGCCTCCCGGCGCAGCTCGTCGAGCGCCAGGCGAAGTATGTCCCTTCGAGTCTAAGCGACATTCGGGTCTCGATACGCCCCTGTGGGGGCCTACTCGACCAACGAGTCGAGCGGGTAGAAACTTTAACTCAGTGCGTCAAACGCCGGTTTCAAGGACCCATACAGGCTGCGGTACACGGGGTACAGCCGCTCATAGGTAGCGGCGGCTTGAGGCTCGGGCGCGGTGTAGCTGACCACGCGGATGGCGCTCGAGACCGCCTCCTGCACGTTCTTGAACTCTCCCGCGCCGACACCGGCCAGCAAGGCTGCGCAGAACGCGGCGCCCTCGGTGATGTTGATCAGCACCAGCTCTGTGTTGAATACGTCGGCCTGGATCTGCCGCCACAGCGGGCTGCGCGCGCCCCCTCCCGAGGCCCTCACCTGCTCGATGGGCACGCCCAACCCCTTGATCAACTCCAGGCTGTCGCGCAGCCCGTAGGAGACCCCTTCCAGCACGGCACGCACCATGTGCGGCTTGCCGTGGCGCAGGGTCAGGCCGACAAATGCGCCCCGGGCGTTAGGATCGGGGTATGGTGTGCGCTCCCCGGTCAGGTAGGGCAGGAACAGCAACCCCTCCGAGCCCGCCGGCGCGGCCGCTGCCTCCTGAGTCAGAAAATCGTAGGGATCCGCGCCCGCCAGGGCCGCCACCGTCTTCTCCGGATGGCCCAGCGCGTCACGGAACCACCGGAATGCTCCTCCTGCCGAAAGCATCACCCCCATGGCATGCCAGGCGCCCGGGACGGCGTGGCAGAAGACATGGACCCGCCCCTGCGGCTCTGGTGAGTAGTGGTCGGCGTACGCGAACACGACCCCGCTCGTGCCGCTGGTGACCGAGATGATCCCCGGCCGCACGATGCCGCTGCCCACCGCCTGCGCGGCCTGGTCGCCACCGCCACCGGCTACAGGCGTTCCGGCCCGGAGGCCCGTCAGGCGAGCGGCCTCCGCCGTGATCCGGCCCGAGACGACCTCCGATTCGGTGCACGTGGGAAGCCAGCTCATGGGGATGTCCAGCAGTCCCGCCATCTCGGTGGACCAGCGGCGATGTGCCACGTCGAACAGCGACGTGCCCGAGGCGTCGGAGACCTCGGTGGCGTATTCGCCGGTCAGCCGGTAGCGGATGTAGTCCTTGGGGAGCAGGACATGCTCGACCTGAGCGTAGATCTCGGGCTCATTCTCCCGCACCCACACGATCTTGGGCGCGGTGAAGCCGGGCAACACGGCATTGCCCGTCAGTTCCAGCAGCCGCTTCAGACCGCCGGCCCGCTCGGTGATCTCGGCACACTGCAGCCCGGTGCGCTGGTCATTCCATAGGATAGCCGGGCGCAGCACGGCGCCGTTCCGGTCAAGCAGCACGAGCCCGTGCATCTGGCCGGTCAGCCCCACGCCCTTGATATCCTTCGCCTTCAGGCCCGGCGTCGCCAGTACCCGCTCGACCGCCCGCTGGCAAGCCTGCCACCAGTCCTCGGGATTCTGCTCGCTCCACAAGGGGCGGGGCGTGTACAGCGGATACTCCTCGGTGGCGCTTGCGATGGCATTCCCGGCACGGTCGATCACTAACGCCTTTGTTCCCGTCGTGCCGATGTCAATTCCAAGCAGCATGAAATCTTCCCCTCTCGCAAGCATCGCATCAGTCAGGAAACTCAATCTGGGCCTTGACCGACGTGGGCGGCATCGCCACGGCGAAGTCAAACGCCTTGACGCTGTCTTTGAACGCAAATCTATCCGTGATCAACGGCTTGACATCGATCTTGCCGCTGCCCATCAGGGCCAGGGCGCGCGGGTAGACGTGGGCGTAGCGGAAGATGTGCTCGACCCGCGCTTCCTTGACCTGTGCGGCAACGACATCGTACGGCACCGGCCCGCCGGGCATGCCGATCAGGACGACGTGACCTGCGGGGGCGAGAGGCTCGAATACGGACGAGATCGCGGCACTGCTGCCGCTAGCCTCGAACACGATATCGGCTCCCCAGCCATCCGTCATTTTGGAGACCACGTCGGACAGCTTCTCGCGCGCTATGTTGACGGGCGTGATCGGCCCCAGCTTCGCGGCCAATTCCAGCTTGGGATCCACGATGTCGGTCATGACGACCCGGCTGCAGCCACCGGCCAGCGCGGCCAGAGCGGTCACCATGCCGATCGTTCCTGCGCCCATCACGACGGCGAGGTCGCCGGGCTTGATCTGCGCCTTGATCGCCGCGTGCATCCCCACGGCCAGCGGCTCGACCATCGCCCCTTCGGCGAAACTGATGTTGTCCGGCAGCTTGAAGGTAAAGTTGGCCGGGTGCACGACGGACGGGCGCAGAACACCGTGGTACGGGGGTGTGGCCCAGAAGCGCACGGCCGGATCGAGGTTGTACAGGCCCAGGCGGGTGGCCCTGCTGTTAGGGTCGGGAATACCCGGCTCCATACACACGCGATCGCCAACTTTGAGGTTCTTGACCTCACGGCCCACTTCGACGATGACACCTGCTGCCTCATGGCCCAGCACCATCGGGGCATCTACGACAAAGGGCCCGATCCGGCCATGCTGATAGTAGTGGACGTCGCTGCCGCAGATGCCCACGTTGTGTATGGCAATACGCACATCGTGCGGCCCCAGCGGCTCGTCAATGGTGATGTCGCGCAGGTGAAGCTCACGGTTGGGTTCCAAAACTAAGGCTTGCATGTTCCCTCCTGGATGATCGATCCCCGGTCGAGCGGGGTGAATTATGTTTACTTGATCGCGCCCATGGACAGGCCGCGGACCAGGTGCCGGCGGACCAGGACACCTGCAGCCAGCATGGGGGCAATAATCATCGTGCCGATGGCCATGGCCTGGCCCCACTTGATGCCCTGCTGGCTGATCAAGAGCGAAGCGGCAACGGGGACGGTCTGCGTACCCGTGCTTGTGAAGGCCGTAGCAAAGGCAAAATCGTTCCAGGCGAACACGAGGGCCAGGACACCGGTTGCCACGAGACCGGGCCGCGCCTGGGGCAGCGCGACATTCCAGAAAGTCCCGAACCAGGTGCAGCCGTCTACGAGCGCGGCCTCCTCGCATTCGATGGGCAGGTCTTCAAAAAAGCTCATCATGAGCCAGAAAGCGAAAGGCAAGTTGAAAGTGCTGTAGGCGATGATCAGGCTGCCCACGCTGTTGATCAATGAGAAGTAGCTGAACATCATGTAAAGCGGCACGATGGCCGCGGCGATGGGCGTCATGCGCTGGCTGATGATCCAGAAGGCAATGCCCTGTTTCTGACGGAAGCCGCCCCGCACCAGCGCGTAGCCTCCGGGAGCGCCGAGCAGCAGCGCAAAAAAGACGGAAGCCAACGACGCAATGAGGCTGTTCTTGAGAAAGTCTGCGAAATGGCCCTCGTTGAACAGGTCGAGATACGAGGTGAGCGTCGGTTGGAAAATGAGCCTGGGCGGCATTTGGAATGCCTCGACCTGGGTCTTGAACGATGAGAGGATCATCCAGACGATGGGAAACAGGGCCCAGGCCATGACGACGGCGATAACGAGGTACAGAATGATGTACCGCAGAGTGCGACGAGCGCTACGCCTGCCCATTCAGTCCCTCCTGTACATGAGCGTCACGAAGGCCCTGCCGAGCAGGATCGTAACCAGCAACATGCTCAAGCCGATGGCGGCGGCATAGCCCAGGTCGCGGAAGCGGAAGGCGACTTCGTAAAGCCGCTGTCCGATGATCTTCGTGGTATCGGCGGGCCCACCCGCGGTGGTGATGAAGATCGTGTCGAAATAGCGCAGGATATCCATGGCCCGGATCAGCAAGGCCACGAGCAGCGTGCGCGAGAGCAGAGGCAGCGTCACGTAGCGGAACACCTGGAGGGAGGAGGCCCCGTCTACCCTGGCACTCTCCTGCGGTTCGATCGGGAGGGACTGCAGGCCGGCCAGCACGATGAGGGTGATTAACGGCGTCCATTCCCAGATATCCATGGCGATCACCGCCGGGAGGGCCGTTTTGATGTTCCCCAGCACGTCGAGCTTCATGCCGAGGTTCTGGAGGATCCAGGCGTAAACGCCATAGCTTGAGTTCAACATGAAGCGCCACAGGAGTCCCGTCACGACAGGCGCCACGAAAATCGGCAGCATAAACAGCGTCACAAGAAGGTTGCGACCCCATGGTGCATTGTAGAATACGAGGGCGATGCCCAGGCCAAGACCCACTTCGGCGACCAGCCCCACGACGCCGAAAGTCAGGGTCACCTGCCACGAGTGCAGCACGCCCGGGTCGTTGAACAGATGGATCCAGTTCTTGAGCGCAACGAAGGGCAGCTCGCTGCTGCCCAGCTTGGCGCCTGTCAGGCTCAGGTAGATGATATAAATGAAGGGAAAGATCGACAGCGCGGCCAGCACGATGATGGCGGGCATCAGCATCGCCATGTGGGGGCTCAGGTGCCGGCGCCATCCGCCGCCCGTAACGGTGTGCTCCCCTGCCGACGGGCGCGTACCCTGGATTGCGGTCGTTGAATTAGGGGTCCTGGGTGCCACCGAGACTCCTTTCCACTACAAGCACTACAAATGCTGCAGACACTGCTTTATTGTGTACTATTATATCGTAATCAGTAAAGTGCCTGGCGCCAACACAGGTCGTGTGGCGCCAGGCAATGCGTTAGTCTAGCTACTCAGATCAGGGCCCGACGATCCCGTCGATTTCCTTACATGCGTTCGTCATAGCAGCATCGGGGGCCTCAGTGCCTGCGAGCATGTTGGAGAGGTGGGTGTAGACGACCGTGTCGACTTGCAGCCACTGGGGTATCTTGGGCCGCATGTAGACATTCTCCAGTTTCCAGGCCTCCAGTGTCGCCGGCATAGGCAACAGGTTCAGCATCTGCTTGGACTCCAGCGTGCCCGGGGTCATGCCCTTCTTGACAATGTCCAGGTTGTAGACGGAATTCCGGACCGGGGTCTCGCCGCCGACGGGCGACTGGAGGACCATCAGTTCGGTCTGGGGAGCGGTCGCCCAGATCAGGAACAGCCAGGCCGCCTTCTGCTCTTTCTCAGGAGCGTCGGCATTGATGGCGATGCCCGTGCCGCCGTAGATGTTCGCGCTGCGCGTGTCACCCTTGGGGAGGATGGCATAGCCGACCTTGCCGGCGATCTTCGAGGTAGCGGGGTTCTCCAGGGTCGAGGCAAACTCATGCCAATTAGGCGCGAAAGCCACCTCGCCCGCGGCGAAGGCTTCGGCCAGGCCGGTCCAGTCCCAGGAGGTGCTGGCGGGATCGGCAATGCCGACCAGTTTCTTGTAGAATTCAGCCGACTTCATGCCCGCGGGCGAGGTCAGGAGGCACTTGCCGGGCTTCGCGGTGCCGATGTCGCCCAGGTGCGGGGCGGCAAAGTAGTCGCCACCGTTGGCAGCCAGCACGTTCGAGAAATCGGCCATCAGCGAGTCATACTGCTTCGCCTGCTGGCCGGTGCCGTACTTCACCTCGTCCTTTGGCACATTCTTGTCGATCCAGTCAGCCATCTCATAGAACTGGTCCCAGGTCAGATTCCCACCGGGGGTCCAGTCGTAGCCTTTGTCCTTCTGGAACTGGTCCTTGTACTTCTCGATGATGTCCTTGCGGTACATCCAGATCATGGTGGGGCAGTCGTAGGGCAGGGCCAGCAGTTTCGTGTCATCACCAAAGTACGCCGTCACGAGGAGCTGGCTCTTGATGAAGTCGTCGAGCCCTCCTGGCACATGGGGCAGAGCCGGGTCGTTGTTGAACTTGTTGAGGTCCACATACTTGTCGGCATACGGGGCGAGGAGCTGGTACGGATCGGCGTAAATGATCTGGTACTGGCCCTTCTTGGAGCCAAAGTCCAGGCCCATCTTCTCCACGACGGCGCCCAGGTCCGTCTGGGTGATGTTGAAATTGATGCCGGTCACATCCACGAAGTCCTTGATCTGCTTGGCGAGGGCGGAGCTGGGTGGGGTGTTCTCGGAGATGAAGTTCAGGGTCACGCCCGAGAATTGCTTCCAGTCGAAGCCCTTGGGGGCCTCGATGCGAGGCAGGCCTTCAACCCAGCCCGGGAACGGGGCCGCTTCCATGTTGCCCGCAACGGCAGGGGCCGTCGCAGTCATAGGTGTTGTCGTAGTCATGGCGGCCGCCGCGGTCGGGGCTGAGGCTGCCGTAGCGACGGGGGCCGTCGCAGTCATAGGTTCTGTCGTGGTTATGGCTGCCGCCGCGGTCGGGGCTGGAGCTGCCGTTGGGGCCGGGGCTGCCGGAACAGTCGTCGGCGCAGGCGCAGCAGGGGCCGGAGCTGCCGTCGGGGCCGCGCCAACGCAGCCCGACAGGAGCATCGCAAGCACCGTGATCAAGCCAATTGTTGACAGGACGAACTTCTTCTTGGCCATCATTGGTTCCCCTCCATCATTGGTGAGCACGCGATACGAACTTTAGGTCAGAACGACGAGAATGCTATCGCTGGTATATCACCTCCTTCCATGGTGGTAACGGCGGGCTGGCTGATGCCTGCCCAATCAGGATCGTCAAAGCCCAGCACGGAGATGTCTTGCGCGCAGCTTATCCCGCGTGCCCGGAGGACCTGTAGCACTCCGAGCGTCAGGAAAGCCACCGTGGCAAAAATGGCCCTGACGGGAGGCCTGAGCGACAGAAGCTCTTCTATGCGCAACCGGGCGCTGGGGATCCGCGAGTCGGTGTAGCGGATCAACTCCTCATCGATCTCCAGGCCGACCTCACGATATGCCTGTCTGAAGCCATCAACACGTTCGGTAATGGTCGAGACGTGGGACAGGCCAGCGACAAGGCCGATGCGCCGGTGGCCAAGTTCGATCAGATAGCGGGTGGCCTCATATGCCGCCTGCCGATTATCGATGCCGACCAGAGGGGCATCCAGGCCCGGGCAACGCCGGTCGACCAGCACGACCGGCACACCACTGGCCTGCATCCTGGAAAGCAATTCGGCATTGGCGCCGGTCGGCGCAATGATCAGCCCGTCGACGCGCTTACCCCACATGATCTTGAGGTAGGCAGCTTCTTTGTCCGGCGCCTCATCCGTGTTGCAGAGGATGACCGTGTGCCCCCGCTCGGCACTGGCATCCTGTACCCCGCGCGCCAGCGTTGCAAAAAAAGGCAGCTCGATATCGGAGACGATCAGGCCAATAGAGTGCGTGGCTTTTGTCCGCAGGCTGCGCGCAATCGTGCTAGTACACCCCGGCTGAGTTGCGACCGGGGTATGATCCCCGGTTGACAGCGATGTGGCGACAAGATAAGATGCAGTCATCTCGCTGCAAGCGGAGG
>Ga0209540_10000589_pt1 | contig 33157 bp, 32 predicted proteins | sample BarGraIncu01121A_FD_184501 | JGI IMG/M metagenome (GOLD analysis project Ga0209540, IMG submission 184501) | Arctic peat soil microbial communities from Barrow, Alaska - Barrow Graham LP Incubations 011-21A (SPAdes) (version 2) | ecosystem: Environmental > Terrestrial > Soil > Wetlands > Peat... | reverse complement strand
ATCTTCATCGGTCGAAGGATCAAGGGTCTGCATTCCCGTTCGAGCAATTCGGGTCTTGAGAACTTGTCCAGCCGGCCAAGAGCTTCGCCAGTGAGCCAGCGCCCTTCCTTCGTCACGTAGATAGGCACAACATCACAGCCCGGCGTCGCATTGAGGACCGCCATGGCCTCGTGCGCTGTCAGAATCGACACCTCATGCTCGCAACTACGGCCTCCGAAGAGAACCGCTACGACACGCTTCGCCAAGTTGGAACTCCCTATGTGTCTGCCCAAATGAACCCGTGATCCTTGAAGACCCTAACGGCCGTCGCCAAGAAGTCCGACCAGTTCGTTGCCTCGTCTCCCTGCTGGTCCAAAGCAACTAGGGCCTGCCGCATCAAGGCCTTGCCCTTCGCTCCGCCCGGACCTGCGAGGAAGAGCCGCTTCGTCGTCCCGCGCCACGCCAGAGTGACGCCGATCAGTTCCTCATCCGCCATCGCGGCGTCCTTCCCAAGGCTATCGGCCCCAAGCACAGTGGACACCGAGCGTTGCCGCGGCTCGCCTTGGCGCCACATCGCCACACGCATCGACCCGACATCCACAGCGAAACTGGAAGTCGGCTGGACGCAATGGTACTACGCGGTTCGATCGGTCGGGAATCAGTCGCAGTCGGACGGGGTCCAACTGAAGCACGCGCCGCTCATGGGGAACACCCAGCGCGGCCGGACGAGGGAGACCCGCAGGTGCGAGGACCCAATCGCGCCATCGAGCGGGACAATCTGGACGTCGTCCGCGGATGCGGCGCCCGGAGTGGGCATGGCACGACTGTAAAACGTCGAGCACTCGACACCGTCAATCGGACCCTCTATGTGGAATTCGATCACCGGGCCGCGTGTTGGGTAGGCCAAGTACGCGGTGTACGAATGCCGGTGCGGCGAATGGGTGGTGGTGCTGCGCAGGTCGATGTTGAGCGCCGCGAAGCCGTCAGTGGATTCGGCCTTCGCTTTCGCCGCCGCGCAGAGTTCCTCAATCCTGTCCGTGTCGTCGGAGCCTAGCACGAACGTGACAGCCCACCTCTCGGGATCGGCACCGTCGAATGCGAAGACAGGCGTGAGCGCAAGGCACAAACCTTCGACACGAATCGAACACCCCAGCCGCTCTTGAGCCCATCGCTTCTTGTCCTGCGGGGAGCCCTGCGCAACGTCGTCGGGGATGTAGGCGATTGAGCGGTACATACAGTCCGCCTTGGCGAACCAAGGGGTGAGGGCGGATTCACAGAACACGAATGCGGCCAAGACCGAGCCACGGTGGACGGAGAAGGGCAGTCGCTCTTCATACGTCAAGGTCTCCGATACGAGCCAAATCGGGCTCTGCGCCCGTGGAACGAGTCCGTCCTGCCCCGCGCTGTGCTTCATATTCACCGTGTACGTCTGAGAAGTCCTAACTCTCGTGCCAGGACCATGCCCATTCACGAACGGCCCGATGAGGTCCTCGGTAATCGCTTGTGCGAGCCAAGGGTCACCGGTTCGCGCTTGGACGTTCTTGTTCACGAAGCCCAGAATCTCGGAATCCTTGAAGTACTTCGCTACCGTCTTGGGATCCTGAGAGAACATTCGCGTTACCGCCTGTGCAAGGTTCCTCTGCGTCTCGTTCCGGGTTACCGTGCCCCACCAGATATTGCCGATGACGACGCTCAACAGTGCGCCGCCGAATGTACCCAGGACCAACGCGGCGAAGTCCTTGAGTGGTTTCCACTGCGGTTGAACAGCGACGTAAACCGCGAGCACGCCACCCGACACGACCAAGACCAGTGCCGAGACGATTACCCAAGCCCTGGCTCCCGCAAGCGAACGCTCCTCGTGCGCAATCTCATCATCCCGAGCCATCATTCCCCCCTGTCCAGTTGCACCCCACAAATGCGTCTACCTGAAGTTGTCAGGCAGATCGTTCTCGAAGAGGACAACGTCGCCCGCACGAACCAGTTGCCCCAGCATCTCAGTTGCCTCTGCGAGCGAGCTCACGAGCCGGAGCCCGCCCGGAGGCAATCCGCTGTCCAGAAGCACCGACAGGAACTCCTTCGGGTATGTGCGGCCGACAAGGATGACAACATCGCACACGGCTGCAGCAAGCGCAGCGATCCGCTCATGCGCTCCAACGGTAGCGGAGCCTAGCTCGATCATGCCTGGAGTCACGAGGATACGTCGCCCCTCAAGTGATCCGAGCACCTCCAGTGCAGCCTCGAAGCCCGCGGGATTCGAGTTGTAGGCATCGTCTATGACAACAACCGAATCGTCTCTCACGACTTCCAGTCGATGCGGCACGCTCTGCATCGACTGGAGTCCGTCTGCGATGCCTCTCGGTTCGACCCCCATCTTGAGTGCGACCACCGCTGCTAGACCGCAGTCGAAGGCTGCATGGCGGCCCATCAGCGGGGTCCGCGACTCAAGCACGGTTCCATCTCGCCACTCAGCCTTGAACACGGACCCGGCGCTACTGATTGAAGTAACGCTGAGCAAGACATCGGCCTCCACGGCGGGCTGGGTTGAGACGCGGGTGACCGGGACGGCCCAGCCATCAGAGGTCCGGAAATCGGTCAATCCATCTGCGTCGACAACCGCGAAACCTTCGGGTGGGAGTGCGCGCAGCAACTCCGTCTTCGCGCGGATGATGGCCGCCGCGCTCCCGAAGTACTCCAAGTGCTGGGGACCAAGCCGCGTGACGACGCCGACCGTCGGATGAACGAGATCACAAATCTCTGCGATATCCCCCGCCTGACGTGCCCCCATCTCCACGACGAAGACGTCGACATCATCCGTGAGGCATTCGTTGATCGTCCGGGTCACCCCGAGGAGCGTGTTGTAGCTCTCGGGAGAGGCTAGGACCTTGAACTTGCTCGACAACGTTGCGACCAGAGCTGACTTCGTTGTTGTCTTGCCGTAGCTGCCGGCGACGCCAATCACGAGCGGTCGGACTGATTCCAGTCGGCGCCTGGCCGCGTTCACAAAGCGCCGACGGTTCCGCGCCTCGAGTGGCCCGAGCAAGAGCACAGCGGCAACAACGAGCGCCGGCTCTAGGAGCACAAGCGCGCCCGCCAGAAGATACGACGTGACGGCGAGACTCATCGAACCGGCCCGACTCAGTCCCGAAGAAGCAAGCAGAACCGCAAGGGCTCCGAGCGCAAAGGTGAGCAGCGCAGTGGCGGTCAAGAGCCTCGTCATCCGGGCGGTCATCGCGAAGGGCACTTTGACCGGGCCGGTCCAAGTGGACCACGTCAGCACGACGACTTGCGCTACCCATGCGCCCACTAGAACGTATGCGGGCCAACCGGCCTCGGTTCGATACCCACTGATGGCGATCAGGAAAGCGCCGGCATAACCGGCGATCCAAGTCCCGTAGTCACGCCAAGCCATGTTCTGCCACGAGTGTCGAACGTATCGCTCGGCACGGTAGCCATCCAACTGGAGCATATGGAGCGAGCGATACGCGCGGCATGCGAGAGCCACAAGGGTGACAGCGGCCATGACCTGTAGCATCAGAGTCATGACGCACCACCGGCGCATACCGACGCCAAGAAGCTGTGGACTACGGCCGAGAAGGCTCGCGGCTCATCCAAGTAGGGGAAGTGGCCCGACTTCGACAGGACTACAAGCCCAGCCCCAGGAATCAACCTCTCCATGGCCTTCCCAACGGGAAGAGGGGCCGCGTCGTCTTGCTCTCCCCATACTAGGAGTGTCTGAGGGCTAATCATGGGCAGCAGACCTCGGAGGTCCTCATTCACTACCCTGACTAGGATTGCTCTCATGTCACCTGCGTTGCGATAGTCGTCGGAACCGAGACGTGACAGCCGGTCCGCCAGGGCCTCCCGAAGCGGTGCAGGCAAGAAGCGCGATGCACGTCGGGCCATCTTGACGCCCGCAATGCGCCTCTTGGCCTGCCCAGAGAGCGGCAGCCGAATCCCCGGCGTTCCGACCAGAATCAGTGAGCCGACGGCGTCCGGTCGCCGAACCGCGACGCAAATGGCGACTTTGCCGCCAAATGAATGGCCAACGATGGCGCAGAACCGTTCCACGCCGAGTTGCACGGCCAGCTCAGCAATGCACCGCCCGTAGTCGTCGCTGCTCCACGTCGTTGGCGGCCGCTCGCTGCGGCCAAAGCCAGGAAGATCCACGCTCAAAACCTGGTACTTGTGACTCAGCATCTGTTGGATGGGAGCCATGCTGGCGATACACCCACCCCAACCGTGAAGAAGCATCACGGTCGGGCCCTCGCCTACAGTCTCGTAGTTGAGCCGCAGCCCATCGACCATCGCCTCGCTCACGTTCGTTTGGGATTGTCGGCGGGGCCGTAGAGCGCCGGACAGCCAACGGCTTGGGCCCAGAATGCGTCACCGTAGTCGAAGTGCCACCACTCTGCCGGATAGTTGGTGAACCCCGCCGACGTGAGCGCATTGAAGAGGATTCGCCGATTGGCAAGTGCGGTCTCTTCATCGGCCCGGAGAATCGCGCCCGAGTCGACTGCAACTTCGAAGTAGCGCGTCGCGCTCTTCTCTGAGAAGTCATCGAAGTCTGTTCCGCACATGACGGGTAGTCCGTCGGCGGTACAGAGCGTCAGATCGATGGCACCGCCCGTGCAGTGAGGCGGAACAACCTCGTATGGGTTGGTGACGAACCGAGCTGCCTGCCGCTGCCCCTCGCCGTTCGACCAGTTCGGGTTGGCCTCGAGCAGCTCAGCAACATAGGAATCAAAGAGATGACGCTGCACCGACATCGATCTCCAGGCATCAAGAACCACGAAGCGCAGACCGTCTGGGAGAGTTGTCGAGGCGCGAACGAGGCGCTCCGCGACGGACAACCGCGCGAGACACGCGGATGTGGCCCCATCACCACCGGACGAATACGCGGGCGAGCAACTGATCGCCCCTAGGGAGTAGAGCGCCAAGTCGACGAGAGGCTCATCGATGAGACGCAGCTCGACATGGCGGCCTGTCGTCACCCCAGGAAGCGGCGGAATGGGCGCGAGGAGGTCGGCAGGATCCACGGCGCAGGACACTCCAATTGACATCGGTCGGAGACGGTAACGAAGCATAGCACGCGTCAAAGAGAGACCGAATACCCTAGGGCGCATGACCACCATGGCGGTATGCTGTGCTCCAAGGGTCGGCACGATGGAGAAGCGTGGGCTCATCGCGAGGCTGCGACCTCGTTTGTGCCGTAGTTGCGATGAGTGTGAGGGCTGACGCATTTCGTAGGAGGAGCGACGTGGCGCCGAAGATCACGGTTCTGATGGGCGGGCGATCGCTCGAACGCCCAGTCTCGCTTGTATCGGGCGAGCGCGTCGTCCGGGCGCTCACGGCAAGGGGCTACCGCGTTGTTGCGCTGGACATCGTCCCTGAACTCGTCGAGAGACTGCGCTCAGAGAAGCCCGACGCGGCCTACATCGCCCTGCACGGCAAGCTTGGCGAGGACGGCACCGTGCAGCAGCTGCTCGAACTTCTCGGAATACCCTATACGGGGTCTGGGGCACTGGCGAGCATGCTTGCCTGGGACAAGGACCTGTGCAAGCTCCTATTCCTCAAGAACCACATCCCAACTCCCGCATGGGTTGCCTTCTCGTCAAGCGCCATCAAGGAGATGGGTGCGGCGAACGCCTTGGATCTGATCACAGCCCGGATAGGTGGCGGGCCACTAGCTGTGAAGCCCGCGGCTCAAGGTTCAGCCCTGGGCCTCACGCGGGTCGACAGCAAGGAGGAACTCGCTGAAGCCATGCTCGGTGCACTTGCATACGACTCGAAGGTGATCATCGAGAAGTGGATCGGGGGGACCGAACTCGCCATCTCGGTAGTGGACGGCCCCAACGGTCCCGAAGCACTCCCGCCAGTGGAGATCGTCCCCAAGTCCGGGATCTACGATCACGACGCCATGTACACACTCGGAGAGACCGAGTACTACGTCCCCGCGCGCCTCGACGATTCCGAGATGGAACGGGCGTGCGAGCTAGCGCGAAGAGTGTACGTCCTTCTGGACTGCAGGGATGTCGCCAGAGTCGACATGGTAGTCGACACAGAAGGGACGCCCTACGTGCTTGAATGCAGCACCTTGCCCGGGATGACCGAGACATCGGTGCTGGTGATGAGTGCACAGGCCGCGGGGATCAAATTCGAGGACCTCGTCGATCGCGTGGCGAGGGCGGCTCTGGGCAGACGATAGCCCCACGCGCCCGAGGCGGTGTCAGTCACTTCGCCGCACCCCCTGCGACGGCCGCTCGCACAGAACGAGTGCAGCCTCTGCAGACTCCCCTAAGGCGGACACGGCCCAGCCGGATCCGCACCCTGAACGGGCTTCGCCTTGCGAGGAACCCGCCTGCGCCGTAGAAGCGGCGGCCGCTCTCCGGCCCAGGCTCGCTCCGATCTTGCACATCGGACGACCAACCTCGACCCAATGGAGGAGCGACCCGCGTCGGACTCTTCGCTCAGCCCGCGGACTGGAAAGCGACTGCCCGCGCTATGCCAGTACCGTCAGCCTCCCAGAGCGACAATCTGCTCCAGGACAACCCGGTAGCCGTCAGATGAAGTCCCGTTGTAGATGGCGCGGTAGTAGTCGGCGAGCGACCGCATCTCGGGCAGGGCGTCGGCAGGACGGCCTGCGCTCTCACACGCTGCGATCACCTTCGTGAGGACGTCGCGGCGACGATCCTGCGAGGCGAGCTGCAGTTCCTCACGACGCGATTCGGCACTTACGTCACTCCCGATGCGGCGGCCGCGTGCATCGCGCTTGCGCGACGCTACATGCGGGGCGACACGCTCGTGTCCGCCGTGCTTCGTCTGGCTCGCGCCTCGGCACACATCCACGGCGCGGTGAACCCGGGAGGGTTGCGTCGAGCGCTAGCGACGACGATCGGCCTTTGCGCCGCGCTCGTCGGCGCCGCGCCATGTCCGACACACGAGGCGCTTGTGAAGGAGCTCTCCGCCAAGGTGTTCGGGCAGGAAACGGCCATCTCCGAGGTCGCGGACTCGATCCTGAGTTTCGCGGGCGGGCTCTCGCCTGCGGGCCGACCTATCGGAGCGTTCCTTCTCGCGGGGCCGAGCGGGACCGGCAAGACATCGCTCGCGCTCGCCGCGGCAGAGGCGCTGACGGGCGACCCCTCCCGATTGATCCGGCTCGACATGAGCGAGTTCGGGGATCCGCACGCCGCTCGCAGGCTTCTCGAGGATGACGCAGGGTCACTGGTCGCCCGGCTGGCTTCGATGCCCGCAGGTGTCGTACTGCTCGATGAGATCGAAAAGGCCCACGTGAGCGTCGGGCGGGTGATGCTGGCGGCGATCGGAGAGGCCCGGCTGACGAGTGAGTCGGGCCGCACCGTACGCCTCGACAACCACCTGGTGATGTTCACCAGCAATCTCGGCAGCGCTCGCTGGAACGGCACTGAGCCGGTTGAGCGCATCCGCCGAAAGGTGATGACGGACTGTGCGGAGTTCTTCCCGCCGGAGTTCCGATCCCGTCTCACGCAGACGCTCGTCTACAGCCCCCTGAGCCCCGCGTGTGCGTGCCGTATCGTCGAGCGCGACCTGGAGTTAATCAATGACCTCCCCGGTTTGCAGGACCGTGACCTCCACATCTTGTGGTCGTCCGGTCTCTCGGACGAGATCGCCCGGCTTGGAGTCAGCCATCAACAGGGTGCCCGGGGCCTCGAGCGCGTGATTCGGTTGATGTTCGTCTCGCCGCTCGCTCGGTGGCTCGCCACCCATCCCGAGGCGCACGACGGGGTCCTGATGCTGCAGCCGCACAAGATCGACGGGGAGATCCAGTCTGTGGTGATCGAGTACTCGCCGGAGCGCTCACCGATGGCAATGGCCAACTGACGATAGCGCTCGCGACGCCCCGCCTCCCTGATGGCGGCGACGAGGCTACGCGCCCGCACATTCCCATGCGGCGAAAACGGCTTCGACCCGCCTGGGCGACCGCGTCGTACTCGGTCTCGGACCCCGCGCACGACCCGAACATCTCGACGAACGTCGAGTAGATCACGCTGTTCAGGTCGGCCCGGGCCTCGGCACCTCCAGCCAGCACGCGCTCGACGATCAGAGCCGCTTCAGGGCGGTACTCGCGCGAGTTGGTGCCGCGGCCAATGTCGACCGGATCCAGCGCAAAGAGGACGTTCGCAACCGAGTCTGTCAGCCGCTCCGCCGAAGCGTCGGACGCGCTCGGCAAGTCTCCTTCACCCATGCCGCGCTACCGGCCGAAGGGCGAAGGGCCCGGCACGACGATTTCGTCCTCTTCGACGATCTCGCCGCCCTTTGCCAAGATTTCCAGATCGTCGTCGAAGCCCATCTCGTAGTAGCCGACCTCAACCATCGGTACCATCTTCGAGAGCGCCTTCAGAATCGGACGCGGCGTTCCACTGATGGTCACGAGGTTCCAGCATGCCCAGTGCGCCTCATCCGGTGTTCCCACGTCGTACTCTTCCCACCACATTCCCGACTTCAGGTCGAAGCCGCGGCATCCCCAGTTGTCGAAGTACCAGGTCGCGGGTCCCTCGGAGCGCCCTCCACCCTGGTCGAATTCGACGGGAGGCGGGACGAGGCCTGTCGCCAGTGCGGAGCCACAGCCCACGGATTCGACGCAGGCCACAGCCGACTCCACCTCCGCCTTCGACGAGCCTCTCAGCGAAAGCGTGGACTGGAGCTCCTCAGACATGTGATCCCCTGTAGGTTTCGTCACGCGGGTCATCCACGCGAGCTAGTCGACACCCAGCGTATCAGCGAAGACGACCGGTGGGGCGAGCGGAAGACTCCGATACGTGCCATCCAGCGCGAACAGGTACACCGGGTGGAAGTCCTCCACTCCGGGCGCCGGCCAATCCGCGCTCAGACTGCCAACGGCCCATCGCCCATCCTGCGACACGTCGAGGTCGCCCCAGTGCCAGAAGGGCTTCGGCGCGTCTGCGCCGCTCGCTTCGCCGGAAGGCGTCGGGACCTTCATCGGGCCCTTCCAGATGTCAGTCTCCGAGAACACGGCGTAGCCATCGGACCTTTGTCCCTCGGGCGCACGCTTGGTCGTCCCGCTCGCGAGGTCGAGGACCCAATCCCCCTCGAGCTCAGGGTCGTGGACGGTGAAAACGAAGCCGCCCCCGGCCCATCCAACGGGCTGCACCTGATCGAACCCGTCTTCCTGCCCCATGATGTCCGCCAGGTCCCGGACTTGCCTGCTGCGCAGGTTCACGAACTCGATGTCTTGGGAGTAGGCACCGTCCCACCGCCCGGGCGAGAGAATCCCGATCCAATCGCCGCCCCTCTGCAGCAGCAGCGGCCAACCGGAGCCGACCCCGGGGACGAGCACGCTGTTGCCTCCGCTCCCGGCGTCGAAGAGGACGAGGTCGCCATCGGACACCCCCACGATGCGGGGTGGGCCGGAGGCCGCGATGGAGGTCGGCGTCGCGGAGCCGTCGACGGCTCCTGCAGCAGGCCGTGGAGCCTCCCCGGTGCCGGCCCCGTGGACGACTCCCGCGCAGCCCGGAAGCGCGAGCGAGCTGACGAGCGCAGCAAGCAGCGCCGCGACGATAGCCATGCGCTTCCTGGCACCGGACAGCTCAGCCATTCTCTTCACCTACTCCCCAAACTGGCGCCTCTACCCAAGAATCCCCCGCATCCATGGCAGGACTGTGCTGAAGAACCAGATGACCAGCTCGATCGCGACCAGCACGAAGTAGATGATGATCAGCCACTTCAGGATGGTGATCGCACCTGTGACGGCCATCATCGCTCCGCCAGCGACGGTCTCGAATACCTCGCCCGCGGTCCAGCCTGCGCGACGGCGTCTGACCGGAGCGGGTGGCGTAGTCGGCACCGTGCGACTGGGAGAGGGCCGGGCCGACGGAGCGGACTGTGCTGCGGGCTGCGGGGGCGCCTGAGGCCGCGGGCGTGGAGGCGGCGTCTCGGCTCGAGTCGCCGAGGGAGGTCGCGGTTCCACTCGAGCCTTCGGAGGCGATGACACCGCCCGAATCTTCGAGGGGTGCGAGACGAAGTAGTCCCTGGCCTCGTTGAGGAGAGTGGCCGTCATCTCGTCCCCGCCCTGCACGTCCGGGTGGAAGTTGCTCATCGCCTCGCGATACCGGCGATGCACCTCGTCGACGTCGGCGCTCGGGCTCAAGTTCAGCAGACGCCGGTACAGGCCTATTCGTTCCTCTGAGACCTCGGCCCCCACGGCGTCCTCCCCCTCCCCGACCCTACAGAGAGTAGCAGGAGGCGCGCGCTGATGCGGCCGCCGAGTTGTCTACCCTCGGGCCCTCGACCCGACGACTAGGACCCCGGGAGCCGGCTCCCGATCGGAGGGGATGCGCTGTGTTCTGTCGCCAACTTGCCATGTGGCTCCCACCGAGCGCTAATGCGTGCTGTTTCTACGGCACAAACGCTACGCATTCGCCTGAGCGGTGGATACGCCCTGCTTCTACGACCAAGAAGCTACGTATTCGCTGAGATTGGTGCATGTGACCCGAACCTACGCGCTCTCGGCCACGCAAGCGGCAGCATCGGAGCATAGCGAGGTCGCAGGGTAGGGGCAATCACGGTCTGTTACTCCAACAGGCCTTCAGCAAGTGATCCAAGTAGCCGAGACCTGTTGGACGACCTCGCCGTCAGACTGGTCTCCAGATCATCGCACAGCGACAGAAGCGCACTAGCCCTCTCAACGATGAGATCTTGCTCCTCAAGGGACGGCAGGCTTACGGGATATGCCTTCAGAATCGTCTGGCTGATGTTCTGTTGCGCTGCGCCATGCCCTTTGCCGATCAGGTCAGCCTTTAGGCTCCGAAGGAGGATCAGAAGGTAGTCTCGACGAACCTGCTCCAGGTCCGGGACGCAGAACGCTATCGCCTGATTGGTGGCGCAGCGTACGCCCGCGATTCCTAACTTCCCAATAGATCCGTACATGGCGATCAAGACCGTGCCCGGCTCTATCATCTTCGCAGACGAGTCACGCAACCCGGCCTCGGTGATTCTTGTCTGGGTCTGAGTCACGACTCCACCGTTCAGATCGCCGATGACGAGCCATGGTATGTCGCCCCCGTAGTACCCAGGGTGTCCCTTCTTCGGAGTCCCTCCACTTCCCCAGGTTCCGAGTTTGCCAAGGGTAGTTGGCTGCCACTCCGACGCTCGCTCCACGAGATGGCCCCGCACGGCAAGACGCACGAGGCAGTCCCGGAGGAGGTCCAGATGGGCAGCGCTTGCCGTCAATCGCGGCAACTCCTTCAGCGCCAAGGCCGCGTTGCGCACGAGAGACTCGGGCGAATTGGAGTCCTGGTCATCCGCGGCGGGGGCAAGGTGGTACAGACCGGACGCAACCAGCAAGGCCCGGCTCGTCTCCCGAGTGGCTCTTGCGGCCACAAGCTGATCACACAGCGCCATGAGTTCATCGACCTTGGCAACGATACGACTCTGCTCAGCGAGTGGCGGCAGGGGCAAGAGAAGGTTCGTCAGCGATGTTCTGTTTAGGGTGTCTCCCATGATCGCTCCCCTGGTGTCGCCTCCGCGTGCGAACTGGGGCAGGGCCATGAACAGAAACGGAGATAGCTCGTCGACGTGAGGACGAATCGAGACGATGGCTTCGTTGTGGAACGCAGGTATGCCAAGCCGGGCGATCTTACCGATACTCAGCTTGAAACTCATGATCATCGTGCCCGCTGGTGACGGGCTGCATTTGAATACCTCAGTCTGCGCCTTGCTGCTGATGGTCTCCTTGGTTCGGAGCACTTCGCGACCGTCAACGATGTCAGCGATGCTGGCCCATGGAAAGTCCCCGGTGTTCCAGAACGAAGGCTCCTTGCGTGAGGGTGTCTTCCCCGCGGAGAAGTCGGCCACCCGCCCAAGACGAGTCCACATCCATCCCCCTGGCAGCAGGAACGGGCGCTCTTCTGCCCCGACGGGCAGTGTCGAGGATTGTGGGCGTATCTGGCCGGATTCCACGAGCCCTGACGCCCGAGAGTCCACGTGCTTGAGGAGCAGCTCGGCGGGCGGGTCTTCGGCGCGCTGTGGAACCAGCCTCCCTCGGACAGCCAGGTCGAGAATAAGCTGGCGCAGTCGAGGCACCGCGTCCGGAGCTTCAGCGGCTTGGTCGAAGTACTCAAGCACGAGGTTAGTGTTCACAGCGACAGAGCCTCGGCAAGAATCGCCTTCAGCTGGTCGCGAATCGCATCCGCACTCTTCTCATCCTCCTGCAGCCTCAAGAGGAGTTCCGCTGGATCTTCGTGCGCAGCATCGACAGTGTTCGGATTCTTGATGTCGAGGTTGTAGTTGCGCGAGGCAATCTCGTCGATCCCGACTCTCCAAGCCGCTGCCGTTTCCTTCCGGCCCTCTCGCTCCGCGCCTCCCCACCATTCCGAGCAGGGTTGCAGATGCTCGACCTTGATCGGCCTTGTCATCGAGTAGGCCTTCTGGCCTGCAGGCACTAGATGCTCGTAGTACCAGACCTCTGTGGTCGGCGCGCCCTTCTCAAAGAAGAGAAGGTTCGTCCCGACAGTCGCGTATGGCTTGAACACGCTATTTGGCAGTCGGACGACAGTGTGCAGGTTAAACTCCGTGAGCAGCTTCTCTTTGATACGCGTCTTGATCCCCTCGCCGAACAAGCTCCCGTCTGGCAGCACGACCGCGGCACGCCCAAAGGGCTTCAGCAGATGCATGATGAGTACTAGGAAGAGGTCAGCAGTCTCCCTCGTACGGAACGCACTCGGGAAGTTGTTCTCGATCCCGTCTTCCTCTGTGCCACCGAACGGAGGATTCGTGATGATTAAGTCCACGCGATCCGCCGGTCCGTAGTCGCGGAGCGGGCGCGCAAGTGTGTTGTCGTGGCGGATGTTGGTCGGCACATCAATCCCATGCAGGATCATGTTGGTGGTGCACAGCAGGTGAGGAAGTGGCTTCTTCTCAACGCCGTTGATGGACGCTTGGGCTTGCTTCTCTTCCTCTGACGTATGCACGTAGTCCTTGCGGAGGTGCTCCAGGCTGCACGTGAGAAAGCCGCCGGTCCCGCACGCTGGATCAAGGATCGTCTCGCCCAACTTCGGATCGACCATCTCGACCATGAACTCCGTGACCGCGCGTGGGGTGTAGTACTCGCCGGCATTGCCCGCACTCTGAAGGTCCTTCAGCAACTGCTCATAGAGGTCCCCGAAGGAGTGCCGGTCTTCGCTCTTGTTGAAATCGAGGCTCACGTTGATCTTGTTGACCACCTGACGGAGCAGGGTGCCTGACTTCATGTAGTTGTACGCGTCCTCGAACACAGCTCCGACAACGGCGCCACGCCCTTCGGTCGCGGACAACGACAACCCCTTGAGCGCCGGGAACAGTTGATCATTGACGAACTTGCTCAGCTCATCGCCCGTCAGGCCCTCGTCGCTAGCCGCCCAGTCACGCCAGCGCAGACCCACAGGGATCGGTGACCTGTAGGCCGATTCGAGTGCCTCCCACTCGTACTCGCGGTCATCGAAGATCTTGAGGAAGATCATCCAGACAAGCTGGCCGAGACGCTGCGCATCACCGTCAACACCAACGTCCTTGCGCATGATGTCCTGCAACGACTTGATCGAAGAAGCGTTTACCACTGCGAGTTCCCTTCGCGGACGCTAGGCGTACAACTGCTGTTCAAGGTCGTGCACGGCCTTGCCGAATGCCTCTCGCCCACCGAAGGCCCGCAGAATCTCGATGGGTGTCCCGAGTTCATTGATCGGCTGCACACGCAGTACGCCGAGGTCCTCGATATCCTCGATGCCTTCGTCGGCGTACTTGTCCAGCAGGGCCTCCAAGACCGCTCTGGCCTTCTCGCCGTGCCGCGAGAAGTAGTCGCGCTTTCGAACGTTTTCGGCTCGTTCACGTCGAGTAAGCGGGGGCTGTCCGAACGCCACGTGACACACGAGGTCGAAAGCGTCGTAGTCGCGTCCGACCTCCTCAGCCAGGGCATCGAAGAGTAGTCCGCGCCCCTCCAGTTCGTCGATGATGGCCGCCTTCTTGTCAGCCTCCGTCCAACGACGCAGGAAGGTATCGAGTGAGCCGAACTCTTCGAGCACTGCGCGCTTCGAGTAGTCCTTCAGCGACTCGGTGATGAGCTTGCCGTCCTTGCCGTAGTACTGAATGCGCTCGCCCACTATCCAGACCGGTACGTCGGCGACGTAGTACTTGGTGCGGCCCGGCTTGTTGTCCTCGTCACCGCCCTCGCCATCACCGCCGCCTCCGTCGGTCCCGCCGGTTTCCCCACCTTCGCCCCCGGACGGGTCGTAAACGCTTACTGGCTCGCCATCGAAGGCGGGGTCCGCGAACAACTCAGTGGCCTTCTTGAAATCGATGATCGTGAAGTAATACTTGCCGTAGTCCTCCCGGATGCGTGTACCGCGCCCGATGATCTGCTTGAACTCCGTCATCGACCGAATGGTCTGGTCGAGCACAATGACCTTGCAGGTCTGCGCATCCACGCCCGTTGACAGCAATTTCGACGTGGTGGCGATGACGGGGTAGCGGCTTTCAGGGTCGACGAAGTAGTCCAGTTCTGCTTTGCCGTCGGGACTATCGCCCGTGATGCGGACTACGTAGCGCGAGTTGTCGGCAGCAAGATCGGCGTTCGCGTTGACGAGTGCCTGCCGCATCCTTTCTGCGTGGTCGATGTCCTCGCAGAACACGATCGTCTTGGCGAAACGGTCCGTGGACTTCAGGAACTCGGTGATCTTCTCGGCCACCAGTTTCGTGCGCTGTTCGAGGACCAGGGTCACGTCGAGGTCTCTTTGATTGTAGATGCGGTCCTCGATCAGGCTGCCGTATTTGTCGACCTGCCCCTGACCTGGCCGCCAGCCTGCAAGATCCTTGTCGATGTCGACTCGGACGACCTTGAACGGTGCCAAGAACCCGTCATCAATACCCTGTTTGAGCGAGTACGTGTAGATAGGGTCACCGAAGTAGTCGCTGTTCGAAACCTCCCTCGTCTCTTTGGGCGTGGCAGTCAAGCCAATCTGCGTGGCCGTCGTGAAGTACTCCAAGATCTCGCGCCAGGCGGAGTCCTCCGCGGCACTACCCCGATGGCACTCGTCAACCACGATCAGGTTGAAGAAGTCGCGCGAGAACTGCTTGTAGATGTTCTGCGCCTCCTCAGCACCGGTGACGGCTTGGTACAGCGATAGATAGATCTCGTATGACTTGTCGACGGTCCTGTTGGTGATCTTCGTCATCGCCGAACCGAACGGCTTGAAGTCGTTTATGAATGCCTGGTCAACGAGGATGTTGCGGTCGGCCAGGAACAGAATCCGCTTGGCCTTGCCCGCCTTCCACAGCCGCCAGATGATCTGGAAGGCGGTGTACGTCTTGCCGGTTCCAGTGGCCATGACCAGAAGCATCCGGTCTTTGCCCTGAGAGATCGCTTCGAGAACACGGTTAATAGCTACGGCTTGGAAGTAGCGGGCTGGCTTGGCAGGAGCGTGAACGTAGTAGTCCTGCTTGACCAGCTCCTGCTGCTCGGGCTTCAAGCCCTTCCAGGCACAGTATCGCCGCCAGAGCTCCTCGGGCGGCGGGAACTCGTCAATGCCCAGCTCCCGCTCAACGACGTCTCCCGCTTGAACCGTCTTGTCGTGGAAGAGGAACCCGTCGCCGTTCGACGAGAATACGAACGGCACATCGAACATCTCTGCGTAGCGGAGCGCCTGCTGCATGCCGGCGCCTAGCGAGTGGGTGTTGTCCTTGGCCTCAACGACGGCCAACGGGATGTTGGGCTTCAGGAAGAGGACATAGTCGGCACGCTTGGGCTTCTCGCGGGTGTGCACGCTGCCGCGAACGACGATGCGACCTCTCGTAACGTTGAAGTCCTCGCGGACTTGAGTGTGAATGTCCCATCCGACCCCCGTGATCGAAGGGCTGATGTAACGCGACCGGATCTCTTGCTCGGTCAGCGCCCTCTTGGCTGCATCCCCCACTGGGTTCTCCCAACAACAAGCGAGAGCGGCGGCCCGCGGCCCCCCACAGACGCGTCTCTCGAGAACGAATTGAACTCGGCACCATAGTAGTCGAACGCGATACGGGCCCAGACGCCCATCTTCCGGTGGCGTGTTCCTTGGGTCAGAACTAGTGTCCGACACCACCGCCGGCTGTGATGGGAGTATGCGATGGCTAGGCGACAGAAGAACGCGTTGCCGAAGACCAGGCCTCCCGAGGAATGGGCGATGCTCTTTCGTTGTATCCAGACGCGCTATCCGACCGCAGCGCGAAACCACGCTCTTTTGTACCTGACCTACTCGGCTGGCCTTAGGATCGGTGAGACCCTTGCGCTGCACCCGCAAGACGTAGACCTGGACCGACTCAAGGCGCACGTGAGACAAAGCAAGACGGGCGAACGGATTGTGCCGCTCCCAGATGACCCTCTGCTCGTGAGGAGCATCACACGGTGAGTCGAGATTCGAGAGACGTGGGTCAGTAGCAACCTTCTGTTCATCACCAGATCCGGCGAACCCATCAGACCCAGCGCGGTGAGGCGCTCCATGGCGCTTTACGGCACTCGCAGCGGGATCGGCCACGTGACGCCCCACATGCTTCGTCACTCGGCCGCGACCGAAATGCTCGCGAACGGCGCGCCCCCGATCGGCGCGCAGCGCGTACTCGGTCATCGGAGCCTCCGAACGACCCTCGAGACCTACGCGCATGCGTGCGACACGCACGCCGCAGAGGCGATGGCACACCGGTTCGGGCGATAGGTCGCAATCCACCAAACCCGTGGGACCGCCGGGCGTACCCGACGGCCCCACGGCCCCCGCGTGGAGACTCCAGTGACGCGGGCGCCCCAGAAGCTACACTCCTATCCTTACCGATTTCTAACCGCAGGCGGAGAGGCTCAAGATCAAGCCCCAATCCGCGGATGAGTAGCCTCTAGCTCCCCGCGAAGGGATGGGTGGTCAAACCCGCCGAATGCGTAGCCTTTCACGATGAAGATGGCTACTGTCGCTGGCATTATGAGGAACAGAGTGCGGGAGCGTCTAGCCTCTGCTCCAGTCGCTCGGGCGCGGGAAACCGACCGGGACGATGACGACTACTACCAGGGACGGGTACCTCGGATCCTCGAGACCGTGCAGACGTGGCTCAAGAATCCCTATGTAGTTCCTCATGACTCCCAGGGGTCTGGTCTTCGGCGAATCATCAAGTATGCACAGGACACTCACCGGCGCATCGACGCCCGATCCATAATGGGCGGCTTGGCTAATGTACTGATCTGCGTCGTCAATCGACACGCTCTTGTCGTGCTCCACTTTCAGCTCGAGAATCACCGTCTCCAGCTTGAGGTCGGTGATGCCACCACCTAGCCGCGGGGCTTCTTGAAGCCGCGCACCAATTCCCGGGTCGGCAACCATGTGATTCTTCAAACGCGTCTGGAAATCACGCTCGCTTGTGCGCGTCCCTCTTAGCGCTCCGTCCTGCGACACTAGATTGGAGAATCGCAGCAACGATTCACTCATGACCTGAACAGCATCGCGATCCGCCACCGGAAGTGACGGGACCTTGACGTCAATGGCGGACATGACGTCAAAGAGCGCCTGGCTTGCGGTCGGGAGGCCCAGGGGGAGAGCGGTCGCGGAGTCGTGGCCTGCAAGCCACCACGACGGGTGCCCCACGACTTGAGCAGTCAAGTCGGATCCGTCAGCAAGCTTGAACACCGCTTCCGTGACCACTTGGAAGGTGCCCGCACGAGTGCCGGCTGTCATGACGAGCGCGCATTCAGCGCGCAGTTGATCCCTGCGAAGGTAAACCGGTCCCAGGCGCAGCACCGTTTCGGGCAGCATGCTTCGGAAGGACAGTACGAGACTCGTTGCATCCGCCGGCCAGCTCGCCAGTCTAAGTTCGATCTCAACCGTGTGGACTGTGTCCTTCTGGACCAAGAGCGGCGACTGCAACGGCGAACCGTCGACAGAAATGAGCACCAACACCACGGGGGTGACTGCGCCAGTCTGAACATTGCCGACCCCTGGCCAGACCCGCGGTTCGAGCGCTTGCGCGACTTGTCTGCTGACCCTGGTCGGTATTGCTGCAGAGAGAATTCCTTGAGCAACAACTCCGATCTGATCCGTGTCAGTCAGCTCACAGGCAGCCGCCGCCGCCTCGACAAGATTCTCCGACAGTGATCCCTCGCACGCTACGAGAACCTGCCGGGCACGAAGCTTGGCTGCTCTTACGAATCGATCGGCATCCTGCTCGCCCGATCGAACAGCCCCGCCCCACCTGACGCCCATAGCCACCACCTCGAGCATCTCCGCGTATGCCCAGGCCGCGTCTCCCTGCTGACGACCGCCTGGAACGGACCGGATGGCAGCCGCCGCCTCATCCAGGGCGTGTGCAGAGTCCTCACCCGACAGCGCACCCCGGAGAGCAGCGATTGCGGCTTCCCTACACTCAACGCGACCCGCTTCAGATTCCGCGTGGTCCGGATGCATTAGCGACTTTGCCTCCCGCAAGGAGTCATCAAGCCGCGATTTGTCCCCCTCGGCGACTCCTGCCTCCAAGACGACAACTCCAAGTCGACCCTGGAAGAATCGCTTCAGTGGTGTCTTCTCCGTGGTGTCAGGCACTGTATCAACGATGGTCCGCGCTAGCAGCAATGCCGAATTCCACGCACCGCACTCAGCCAGCAGGTCTACGATCTGCCAGGAGAACTCATAGCCCCACTGGAGGTCGCTCGTCCCGACATCAAGGATCGAGTCACGTCGCGCGAGCACCTGATCGCTGTGACGCATCAACGCGAATAGAAGCCGCTCACGCTCACTATCACCGAGGCTATCCCACCCGGGCTCGGGATCGCGCCCCAGAGCGCGCACGGCTTGATCGGCCCACGAGAGCGATGATTCCAGGCCCGAAAGGCGTGACAGGGCCTCACGCGCATCGAAGATGGGCATCCCCTCGATGACCCGCAGTACTTGGTCAGCGGTCCAGGCAGCCAACTCGCCCCCGGACGCGAGCGATTGTGCGGCGCTCAACGCCTGCCGAGCGCGATCCGCACTCAGCCGATCGCCCGCCAATTGTGTGGCTACGGCGAGTGCGGTTCCTATGGCCGCTTCCTGAAGGTGGTCAGGTACGCCGAGCCGCGCGGCCGCCTGGATCGCAGCCTCGACCACCATGAGAAAGCGGTCCGCGAGAGCCCCACTCACCACGTCGTTCACATCGTCTGGAAGGAGCGCGATGTCCGCTACGTCCGCAAACGCTCCAAGCGCTTCTGCTCGCTGGACGGTGTCGGGTCCTGTGGCGGCGGCGACCAGATACGGCACCGCAATCGACACAAGGCGAGGATCACGGATCAACTGCGCCGCGACTCGCACGAGCGACCGCCGAATCGGATCCTCGGAATCCAACCCGTCCCACACTGCGGAGAACGAGCTGGCGAACGCCTCAGGATCTTCCTTCAAGACCGTCGCAATGGCCTCTTCAAGCCGGCGCAAGGCATTGCGCAGGATCATGAGTCTCGTCTGCTGCTCAAGTATCCCAATTGTGCTCGACGCATCCGCCGCCTCCAGCGTGGCAATGCTTTCCTTGAGCAATGCCAGATAGCCGATCAGTGTGCCGACGTCCACCCCGGCGCCGTAGGAGTGATACCGGAAGGCCAGCCCCAGCAGGTCAGCAGCCTCCCTCAGTGCATCATTCGATGTGCCGTCCGCAGTAATCGTGGCTAGGGCCCGGCTCACTGCGCGGCGCACCGCGGGCTGGGGCAGTTCATCCCGCATGCCCTTGCGCAGCATCTTGTCGTACACCCCGAGCAACTGGCGCCGGACTGATGCATCGGCTCCCTCCCACGCAGTCTCGAGCACGTCCTCGACCTCGCCAGGAGAAAGCCGATAGGCAGCTGTCAGTGCCTCTTCAGCGCGCGCGATTGGGAATGGGTCGCCGCCGTATTTGCTCTCATCGGGTACGCCAAGCGCGCCAACAAGTGGGCGCAGCAATGCCTCGATCGGCCCTTGGGACCCGCGAATCAGCTGCTCGCAGGCTGCGGCAGCGCTCGCTCTCGTAGCGGGGTCGGGATTGGCCAAGTCCTGCTGCAAGCGGCTGGTCACCCAGTCCGGCGAATGCTCGAACATGCGCAGCAGAGCCTCCGGGTGCGGGGACAACCTGCCAAAGCCGCCGCCGAACGAGGGAGGGGCGGCCCTCCAGCGAATCTCGGCGAAGGCACCAGCCGCTTCCGGCGCATGCTGCACCCGGAAGCCACCAGCGACGACCCGCAGCGCCTCATCGGTGGCCAAGCCGTGCTCCAGGGCCCAGAGCGCCAGCGGCACGGACCCCTCGACCGCGCGCTCGCCGTCATCCAGTGCGAGAGCCAACTCCGTCGCTATGAAGCCGCCAATCAGGTGCTCTCGCCCGTCGGCCAACAGTGCTGCGCGAATGTCCGGGGTGAACGCACGCGGGTGGAGTTTGGCGTGGTTCAAGAGAGTGCGCTGAGCGTCTCCGCTGGGGTTGGCAGCGTCGACTTTGTCCATCAGGTCAAGAATCGCCTGAGTCTCGGCGTCAGTCACACCGAGCAGTCTTCGCCGTTCGGTGGACCTTGCGACAGACGCGTCACTAGACTGCTGCGCGCGCTCCAGGTCCACAGCGGCCTTCTCCTGGTCAGAAGCGATGATGAGTTCGGCCCACACGCCCATATTGTCGAGGTCGATCGTGGGCTCACGGTTCTTGCAGCCTCGGCAGTTCCCTGTGTAGAAGGTGAGTGCGATTGACACGAGATCCATGCCCTGGACAGACGTTTCGGACGTGGCGTGGTCGCAGCCAAACGCTCCGCCGCTGACCGGTAGTCCCGTCATCTGCTCGATGAGTCCAACACCCATCACGCCCTTGGAGAAGCGGAGATTCGTACACCACGCCTTCGCGCGCCGAATCATCTCTTGATTCGACTGCCCCAGTTCAACGGCCTCGGCCATTTCGCGATCAACGCCTGAATCCACGTTGGGTCCTCTCAGGGGGCATCGCCCAAGACTAGCATCCTGCAGCGCGCGCCTGCTTAGGCGTGCACAACCGCACCAGCGAATACGTAGCGTACTCAGGCCGGCCCGAAGCGACCGCATCTGCAGTCGCTAGTGCGTAGCCTTTCTGGTGCAGAAGGGCTACAGCAGTGTTGACCAAGCCCGGTCTCGTCGCTGCACAGAGCGTCGGCGTTGCACTTCGAACTCGAACCTACGAAGCCAGGTAGGCGCGAGCGACAGGGTCAAGTGTTGCGCTTCACACTTGAACTTATGCTTCCATTATCCCAACCGGCGACAAGACAGACGAACCAGTCCCGTCAAACATTCTGGCGCTCAGAGCATCGAGCGCTCTCTGGTTGTCGCCCGCAAAGACTCCTGCGTAGGTGTCCAGCACAAGTTGCCGAGAAGTCCCGCACACGTCTGCAATCACTGGTATCGGCACACCCGCGTTGACCATCTGAGTTATGACCGAATGCCTGATGTCGTAGATCCGAAGGCCCTCAGTAGCTATGCCCGCCCGATGCGCGCTCGGAATGAAGACGTCGCGTTTCCAGTGGCTCATGTTCATGTTCTTGCCCGTCTTCGACGGAAAGACGAGTTCCCCGGGAAGCCGCTTCGCCCGCTGTTCGGTCAGCGCTGCAACAACTGAAGGGGACATCGGAACCTCGCGATGCCGCCCGTTCTTTGGGCGATCTGTCCGTGTGCCGGCTGACATCGAGAAGTCCAGCCGGATGACTCGCCTGTGCCAGTCGATGTTCTGCCATCGAAGCCCCGCGGCTTCGGACTGTGGTCTCATCCCGGTGGCGCAGAGCAGCACCATCAGTGAGCGGTGCTCTTTCGGTGTGCGCTGGACAAGAGCCGACAAGGCGGATGGTTCCAGAACCCGGTGGGCCTCGCGGTGCGGCGGTGTCTTCACGCGAACGCGGTGTGCTGGGTTCGCGGTGAGATAGCCCAGATCCACCGCCCAATGGCACATCGCGCTGAGCACCGTCATGTTGTTACCGATATTGCTCTCGCTCAGCCCTTGCTGCCGCCACAGCGCCGCGATCTGGTGGAGACGAGCGACTGTGAGGGCATCGCGCAGCCTCGTGTGTTCCCCCAGCGCGGGCAGCAGGTGGCCGAACAGACGGGACTCGTAGGTCCGCAGTGTCGCCGGCTTAAGGTGCGCACACCCCTCGTGAATCCAGGTTCGTGCGAACTTGCCTACCGGGATACGATCGTCGGCAGACGGAAGGTCGTTTTTTCTCGCGCGCACGCGAAGTTCCTCGTTCAGATGTTCTGCGGCGCGGCGACCGGCGCTTGTGCGAAACCACTTGCGCTGTCCCCCGACTGCCACTACCACCCAGTACACCGTCTCACCCGACGCCAGTTGACGCCTTACGACAGCCACCGTGACCACCCCGAATCGGTTGATAGTGGTTGACGGCGCGTCGTCTAGCAGGGCTTATGCCTGCGGTCATGTTCACAGGGAACATGACATTCGTCCGTCGGGTCCCAGGTACCATCGATTCCGACGCTTGGCAATGTGCGGCAACGCGTAAACAAACGGGCTGCTAGCCGGCGTCTTCGGATTTGCCAGCCCAGGGCACCAGCTCCGGGTAGAAGGCAGCGAGTCCCTCAGCCATGAACCTCTCACCCGCGACGGTCGCACATGGCGTCCAATCAACCTGTTGGAGCCAATCCCTCGGCATGCACGGGCCGTCGAGGAGTTCCGGGAAGTCCCATTCCCACTCGCAATCCTCCTCTGGCTCTCTGCGACGGAGAAAGGCGGATGGGGTGAACACATAGGAACTCGGGAAGGCGTGGTCGCCCACGGCATAGAGCACCAGGATCCTGACTCCCGCGGGGATGACATCGTCCCACAAATGACCAGTCATCATCCTGACGATGCCGGCACCGTCAGCCCAAGACCAATCTCCCGTGAAGGACAAGAAGAGACAGTCTTCGGTCTGGAGCGCGAGCGAACCAAGGACATGCACTTGGCGAGGTTCTGACTGGTAGTAGTCCCTAGTCTGTGTGCCGCGATGCATGCTCGATTCACGGGCTGCCCATGCGGGCGTCGGCGCGATCGGTGCGTCGGCGAAATGTCTTGCTGCTTCAGTGGGCGCTGCACATCGAACGGTGCGCGCCGATGATTGGACGACTCTGTGAGCTCTCTTCCTTTTCATCTCGGATCCTTCCGGCGTAGTTGCGCTTGGAAGCCTACTGGGCGTTGAGCCGAATGCAAATGAATCCGGCATTCTTCTCTTCCTGATTGGAAGTTTGTGACAAACGGCGGCTAGTGCGATCCGAACGGTCCACGCACCGCTGGTCGCACAATGCCGCCTTCTGGCATAAAGACCCAATTCGCCCTTGCGCGGCGAAATCCGCGTGGCTTACTTCCTGGGGTAGGGGGAATTTCGCCGCCTACCCCCACCAACCATGGGTGATTAGCGGGTCAGAGCCGCGTTGATTCTTGCTGTCCTCGGTCACGGGCAGCACCCCAGACCTTGAGAAACCCACCACCGATCCCGAAGACGGGTGGGCGAGTGTTTGAAGAGATCGCCGCTTCCGCCGGGCCCGATAACAGAGCCGAGAGTGTGAAGTGGCGACCCGGACGGTAAAGCGGTATCTGGGCGTCCCCATGTACGGATAGAACACTCAACGACGCGAAACGGCCTCGCCTAAACCCGAGCCGCACGTCAGCCCCTGCTGATTGGCAGGGGCACCTCTGCTCACCGACCAGCAACCTGCCCCGCCCGCACTGAGGCGCAATCCCAAATGGCAGTCACACCACTTCACAGCTGGGAACACGAAGTGGCTCGCGCTTCGGCGCTCACCACGAAGCGACCACGCGAACAAGAGACCGAACCGACGCAATTAGAGATTGACGGGGCAAACGCAGCACCGCCCAAGGTGAACCTCTGCGATCCGACGAAGCCCGGCGCCATTTCCCTCTTGCACGCGCGCGAACCTCTTCGGCTCTAGCCTATGGACCTGGAGAGCCCCATCTTCGTTGTCGAGTGTCCCGGGGGCGCTTCGATCCGTTATCCGTTAACCGCGATAGACCTTGGCTGGCCGTCACAGCGGCTACTCAGCGACACACCCCTCGCTGGCTGACCCTCGCCCTCAGTCTACCTTCCTGCACCGACAGGCTTTGAGTCCGGTCAACGACCGGTCCGTCGGACTCGGTGTTTCAACCGCATCGGTTATTCCCTGTGCCGGTTGCTCCGCCAGTAGTCCTCGTCTTTGGACAAGTAGACATCTTCTCCGGCTCGTTCGATCTCTATGGGGTCGAACAACATGCTGTTCTTCTTCGCAACCCGCAGCCCCTCGGTGACCGCCAGGTGACTCTTCCCCGGCACGACCACGCACGACTTCGAATCCGGACGAGCAAGGAAGTCGACAAGGATCGTCCGGTAGATGGCGCTCGGCCTTCCTTGCCGAGGCCTTTGGTTGATTGGGTCGAGCTTGTAGTCAGCCATTTCCCCTCCTCGCCAAATAATTCTCAATGTTTTTCTGTTTTAGCCATTGACTCTATCTGGTCGCTGGTATATACTTCTTTGTGCATATGTCATCTTCGCGACAAGTTCTGTGCTCGTCGCACGATATGCCGAGTGTCCTTTCCTTGGTCACTCACGATTCAAGGTTACCACATTTTCTGCCGATATCAAGTCCGACGTTCCAGAAATGTCTGGTCCGTCGTAAAGGAGAAGGGTGTTTGCCATGGGTGTGAACGATGTTCCATTAGCGGGCGATAAGCTCGGCGGTCTAGACCCCGTCAGTCTCGCCACGCACCACTTCAACGTCCTCAACAACATGAGTACTCAGAAATGGTTCGTAGCGAACACAGCGCGGCAGAAGGTGATCGACGCTTTCGTGGATTTCATAGACCGCCACGGGGCGCCGCGATTCGACGAACTGGCGAAGCGCCAAGAGACAGCCACCAATGGCTGGTCGAACAACATCGCGTTTCGCAAGTGCCTCGAGCGCGAATCGCGCGAAGAGAATTGCGCCGGGCATTGGCTGAAGCCACGCCTCATGGATTTCGCTTGGATCGCGCAGGCCCCGAGCGCAGCACGACTGATCGGCAAAGCGGCTCGCTGTGCACGATCGGACTGGGTGGAATTCACGGTGTCGCACATCGACGGACTGGACCTATCCCCCTCCGGCAAGATCGCGCTTCTGGACAGCAACCTCACCGCAGCCCTCGAGGAACAGGGCGAGAACACACTTGGCGGTGAACTCTAGAAATGGCCAATTACGTCTTCCACATTATCGAGCTCACCGGCGACGCATCTGCGTACAAGCGTGTGCTGCACCTGTGCGGCGAGCAGAACAGCCATCGCGGCGAGGGCTATGCAACAGCCGAGCGTCGCGCCGACGGGGCCATTTTCGTCACGCACTATGACCGCTACGTCGAGCGCTGGGACATCGCCTACGAGATCTCATTGATCGTGGCGAACACCGACGTAGCGCTCACCTTCGAAGAGCCGATGCTGGTAGTCGAGGGAACCGCCGTGTTCAGGAACGGCTGCCTGCTTCAATACTCAAACCGGTACGACAAGAGCAGGACGGAGTGGTCAGCCGACTCCGGTATTTTGCGGGAGTACGAACTCACCTACGCCGATGAAGAAGACCCCTTCAGTACGTACACGGAGCACCTCCTCGCAGAGGAGCATCGCTTCGAGCACGACGTCTTTCGCTCGCTTTCGCCACAAGACGTGGTCGAAGAAACAGTGCCGGCGCTTCGGCGTGGTGATCCAGTCAGCTGCGAAGGGGCCATCGACCTGGCGGATATTCTCGCTGACGTGATCAGCGACCACGATGCCCCCTACGTCCTCGAGCCCATGGACCTGGACGAGAACAGCCAGCGCACTGTTCGGACGATGGTCGCGCGCGTTTCTTGGCGGGATTGTCCCGATCGCAGCGAAACTGCGGACACATGCGCGGTAGCCCTCGAACTTCCGTCCTCGAAGCGCTGCGAGGCGTGCCGGAATCAGGGGGCCACTCAGCCGCCAAACCCTGACGGCGTGCTCGCCGCCATGATCAGAGAGTTCGACGCACACACCACGAAGCTGGCGTGGGATCCCTATGACGATCTCGGTGGTTGTCTCGAGGTGAGACTCGACAGCTTGTCCCGAAAAGCCGGTGCGAAGCCGGGCAACGCTCCAAGACGTGCTGTCGCCGTGTCTTTGGAACTCGACCGGGAAGGGTTCGTGCAGTTCCACCTCACGCACCGTCGTCGACGACCTCAGTATGCCCGGGCAGCCAGCGTGAAGGCTCTGTCGACCGAGTTGGACGTATCGCCCGCGACTGTGCTTTCGGCCATCCGATCGGCATTCACCCACGAGATCGAGACCTACGTGCGTGCGTTCGATTCCGCCTGGCCGCCTGCTTCTGGATCGGCCGACAATGCCGCCGCAGGCCCAGGCGGCGATCTGTGATGGATACGTGGGTGACCCACATTGCGACGTTCGCGGGCACGTGCGATGACTTCATCGAGGTTGAGTCACACTGCCGCAACTGCCCGAGCATGGCGAGCTGCCTGATTGACTCGCTCGAGCGGCACGACGATGGGACTGTTCGTGCTAGCTGGATGTCCACACGCAGGCCTCAGCTGTGCCTCGCCGAAGCAATCTCGATGACCGTTCCGGACACCCTTGTGACTGTCACGTGGGACCAGGAGCAAGACCATTCGGGTGGAATTGCCCATCTGGTTGGCGGAGCCGTCATCGAGAGGAACCGGTTCAGCCTCACCAACAAGACACTCAAAGCGTGGTCTGCGCACACTCATCTGCTGACCGTGCACGCTCTCAATCTCGACGCCGCGGGCAAACCTCGAATCGATGAGGCCCCAGGGCTCGCATTGTCGAGAACAACCGGGCCTCGAATTGGGTTCGGGTGGTGTGCAGCGTGCGGTCACGCCAGAGCTGCCGCAACGTCGGGACAGGTCGGGAGAGGACGCATTCTGATTCCGGGGTCGGGGCTCGTTGTTCTTCCGACCGCGCACACCGACGGCAGCGTTTCGTGCACCACCGCCCTTGCGTGTAGTGCAAAGGACGCTCGTGCCCTACTTGAGAATCCACCGGCTGCCGCGCCTGTCAGTCTTTCGGGAGACGGCGTCGATGCCGTCATCATGTTCGCGCCCGAACCGCCTCCGCCTCGTCCGTTTAACGCGCATGAGAGAGCGGCGACGGCATTCGAGCGCCTCGACAACTGCGTCTTCGAAGGTAGCGAAGACCGGTTGGTAGATGCGATGCGAGACGCGGCCGCCTTCGGAATATCGTCGGTCGACTACGCGGTGGCGACGTATCTGGAAGCACCGCTACCTGCCGCCTTCGTATTCGGCAACGTCATCGGTCTCGTTCGTGACGAAGCGGCGGTAATTGCGCTGATCGACGTCGCCGAGAAAGGCGGCTCCCTCTACCTCACATACCAAGCGACCCGCGCGCTTGCTGCCATGGGCGGCCCGATCGTGGAATCTGCGCTGCAATACGTGGCTGACGGCAAGGCGAGCACGAGCTTCGTCCACGACATTGCCATAAGCACTCTGGCACTGGTGCGGCACCACGACCTCTACGCTGCTGATCCGGCTACATTCACGGACGAACTGCTACGCGAGATCTATGCGCCTTGGGACGAGATGGTTCGCCTCGATGCCTTCAGCCTGCGCGACCTTGCGCAACCGCTCGAATGCCTTGATGGCATCGGCGTGCTCGGACACGACCCTGTGAGCCAGACCGTGTGGCGAGTCATTTGCGCCGAACGACACCGGCGCTCCGAAGCAAACCAGGGTCGGGCTGTGTCAGGCGAGCTGGAGTCACATACCGACCGAGCCATTCAGGTGCGCCGGTTGGACGGTGAGTGCGCTGATGATGACACTGAGCGCCTGGCCCCGCGCAGAGAGTCTTCACCAGGGCCGGGCGGTGCCTGATGGACGAATGGAAGATAGCGCACGAAGCCGATCGCCTGATTCAACGCGTCATCGCCCATGGCACGGATGTGATCACCGAGTACGTGGCGCAGTTCTGTGACCGGGACGAGGACAATGCATTGATCGACGCCCTCGTGGTCACCGATAAGGTTGCGTGGAAGCTCTGCGGAAACCGCAACCGGTACCCGTCCTGCCCCGCGGTTGAGGGACAGGACGAGAGCCATTGGTGCGCGGGCTGTCATGTCGCTGGAGAGGCGGCTCTCATGAGTGGTTGTTGCGGAGCGCTCTGGCGCGAAAGACTGGGATCTGGTGGCCGAAAATAGCGGGTCAGGATTGCAGGCCTGGACCCGCGCGGAGGACCATCGGGAGCACATGCCGCTGGACACGCGGTGTCTGGGCTGGGGCTGAGCTGCGGCTTCTCGACGCCTATGCCGCATCGTCTGCATGCCGCCAGCCCAGATGCGACGAACCCCTCTCCGCGCACCACGCCAAGGCGCTGATGGGATACCTGCGTTCGAGGAATGCGCGTTGCTTAGGCGAGTAGAGCGCATAGACTGACTCCGACATGCCTTGGGCACCAATGTCTTCATGCGTAATGACGGCAATTCGACCGAGGTTCCCTGCATCCGCACGCTTCAGCAGCCCGGTCTCCTCATAGGCCCTTGTGATGGCGCGCTCGTGAAGAGCAACCTTGCGCTCCGGACACGCGAACACCAGCCACGGATGTGACCACGAGAAGATGGCGCTACCGGAACACATGTAGCGCAAGTAGGCGGTGGCTTTCCCCTGAATCCGCCCCTCAGCCATAGCCCCACTGTCGTTCTCAACGATCAGAGTCACCTGCTCGCCATCGGCCAGGACTTTGATCACAGCGTCCGGGAACATGGCGGTGCCACCGGTACCGAACTGCTCGCCCGAACCGAAGATGTCCACCACGTCCCACGAACCCTCGCTCGCCTGCGTTCTGCGGGCGAAGTCGACGAGAAGGCTCATCAAGATCGTCGCGAGCTGACCGTCATGAATCATGTTCGCCGTCGAGTATCCGGCGGGACTCGTCGGGAATGAGTACTCGCGTGGACTTGGCGTCGGTTCGCGACTCGATAACGCCCGCAGGGCAGAAGCTCCCATTGGCGACAAGCACCATGCCGCATGCAGCCCTCGCACATACTCCGTACTCTCGGTGGCAACGCCATTGAGAAACGGTAGCGAACGAAATGTGCCAGGCCCGCAACATCTGCGTCGGATCTTGTTGTAGATCGCCTTCTCGCTGCTCAGAGCGAACAACTGCGATGAGTCGAACGAGACACCGTAGCGCTCAGCAATTTGCGCAAGCCAACCGTCGCAACCCGTACCCTGGGCCGCCGGCGATACCGAGGCGAGAAATCGATGCAACGCGGCCTGGGGCACGATGCCCAGTGTTGCAAGAACGCAGGCAAGACCGACGTCCCAGTCGCTCGACATCAGAGCCGAGAGTTCATGCCGAGGCCGATCCGACATCGCGGATCTCCGTGACGGAACCGCCGCATGCGTATAGACACTCGGATCCAGACCCAACCGCATTCCCTCTTCCATGACGCGCATCCCTCTCGAGCCGTGCTTTCACCAGGAAAGATAGCTCGAGATCTGGGCGAAGCAACTCGATCGACGGTGTTTCTTGTCACCGCTCACCCGTGTCTCGGGCGCCCTCGCGTCACGGCACACAAAACCGCAGCTAGATGGCTGTTTACACCAGCTATGAGTCCACGGTGACAGTAATCGTCTCTTCACTCACACTGACGGGCTGTTTCTCACTGCCACGCCCCCACTCGACGAGGTGCTTGAACCGCACCTGCACTTTGCCTTCATTCATTCGGCTCTCAGCCTCACCCCCACTACCGTCGCAGACACTGGATGTCGAGCCAGACCTAGAGGTAGGATGCCGGTCACGCATCACCGGGAACGTCGGAGGCTACCGCGAAGTCGAACCTCGACACGGCCATCCACGCAGCGGTCGCGCAGTGGCGCACCGCAGTCCCAGCTCCCCCTCGCATTCAAATAGATTGGGCCGACCCCGACCCCGAGCGCGCCAGCCGGGCCGTCTTGGCGATTGCACTCTCGCGATCGCCCACCTACCTCGGCGCCACCCATCTTCTTCCGGTTGTTGACGCCCTCTGCGCGCTGTCGGAGGTCGAGCGGCTCACCGACATTGACTGCGACATCGAGATTGCACGCGAAGCTATATGTATGAGCATGATCGGCATCGACATTCCGCTGTCAGAAGCGAAACGCACCGTCTCGCGACTCATCCGACACCTGATTCGCACCGGCAGCGATGCGACAACCGCCTTGTCGTCTGGCTCGGACGCTGAGGTTCGGAGCGCGGTACAGCACCTGTTGCCTGGGGACCCCTGCCAGAGCCAGTACCTGATGGACTGCGCGAACTTGGACATACGAGCCACTCCCACGGGTGGGGCAACGGGGGTGGCGGTGAAGCTCGGGTTAGTCCATTTCGGCGAGGGTCTGTTCGGGTTCGATCATCTGCGGTCGGCTACGCGCACAGCCCTAGATGCCTACCCGGTCGAGGTATGGCACGCGTTGCAGTTTCTTAGCGATGCGGTTTGTGACGCCCATTTGGGATGCACGAGTTGCGTATGCAATCAGACATGTCGAGCGCTCTGCGAGGGGTGGATCTGATGCCACATCCGTCGAGGGAGCACGAAATCGTCAGCGTTCTTGCTGGACTGTTCGAAGAAATGGTCCGCGAACCTGAACCACCTAGTCGTGGAGAGGCCAACTACACCATCATTGCGCTGTGCGGTAATCGAATGATCGCCTACGAGCGAGCATGGGCACTGCCTCGCACGATGCTGGCCAGAACCGGGTTCAGCGACCCAGTCGAAATGTGCACCAGCCTCTCGGTGGCTGAACTTGAGACGGTGATTCGACAGCCACCGTGCGGGCATCGTCTGCCCGGGCGAATCGCTGCAGCGATGAGCGGCACCGCGCACGACGTTGCCGACATGTACGCGGGAGACGCTCGCAACCTCTACTCGAGTCAGGATGTCGCGACCGTCCTGGCGAGGCTCGAGGCGCTGCCCGGATACGGTCAGAAGCTCGCCCGGCTTGCCCTCAGGATCATCTTGCTGGACTGGGCTGGCGATGTACGTGGAGACCGGGCGGCGCTCGATGTGACCCCCGACCTGCACGTGTGTCGCGTGCTGTTCAGACTCGGCTTGATCGAGCGGGCGGAGCCGCGTCTCGCAATCGAAGCTGCCCGCCGCCTCTCTCCAAGCGCACCCTATCTGGTCGATGGCGCCTTCGCCCTCGGAACGACGATCTGCGGCGCCAAGCCAAAGTGCGGCGCGTGCCCGTTGTGGGTGCACTGTCCACAGTTCTGAGCGGCAGAGCAGAAGCGCCCAATACGATTACATATGTGACTCCAAAGGGCACTTCCTGAGATGTGACCGCTCTGTTTGTGCAGGACAGAGCGCTCTATGAATGAGTTTCGTCGACGAACGCCCCGGGCCGTGCCGCCTGCTCGCAACGAAACCTTGGCCGGCAGTACCGGATTCCAACCGCTCCGCGGCAATGCCGCTGATCCCGAATGCGCTCGCCGCCGGCATCAGCGACCGCATTGCGCAGTGGCTCGGGAGGCCTCTTCGCAGACAGCCAACGCCACGGGCTAGAATGGGTCGGTAGCATCAGAGGTTCATGCTCTAGTGCCCATCCGCCTCCCAGTCCGAGAGCCCCAACATGAGCATCACCAAGCGAAAGAACGGCAAGTACACAGCACAGATCAAAGACCCCGAGACAGGCCAGCGCCTGTCCCTTGGGACGTTTGATCGACTGCGTGATGCTCAGGCTGCGATTGAAGTCGCTTCGGACGCCCTGAGGCACGGGGAGCCTCTTGTTGCCCACACCAAGGGCACAATTCCGTTCAAGAAGTTCGTGGAAGAAGTGTTCGCAGAGAGTCCATTGCTTCGAGCATCCCCCAAGACACGAACCGGCTACAAGTCCATCTGCAAACGGCTGACGGATTCCGAATATTTTGGGTCCCGCCCGCTCAACAGCATCAGACAATCTGACGCTCTGAAGTTCAACAAGGATTTCCAGTTCACCGTCGATGCGAAGACTGGCGAGCAGGTACACAGGAGCGCGAACTACTGCCGCAAGACCGCTCAGATAATGCGACAGGTATTCAATGTCGCGGTGGATGAGGGCTACATCGCGGCCAATGCCCACCCCTACAGGCCGGAACTCAAGGCGAACAAGTTGCCTGATAGGCCCAAGGAGTCCCTGCGCGTGATGCTGTCGCACGCGGGGGCAAACCAGATACTCGAGATCCTGCTCAAGATGTCGCAAGACCCGGCCGACGAGACCGATAGGATGGAAGCCGAATACTGGTTCTACTTCCTCGGCTGCGCGCTGCACTCGGGTCTCCGCATGTCCGAATTGTGCGGCCTGCGCGTGCGCGACCTGGATCCCTCGACGCAGAGCATCGACGTCTCTCGCCAATGGGGATGGGACATCAACACCGCCGATGAGAACACGAGGTTTCCGCACCCTAAGAGCCGTTTCAGCAGCCGAACAATCCCCATGACCGACAACGCGTTCACATCGCTTTGGGAGTGGGCGACGATCATGCGTCAGAAGGATTCGCCGTATGACCTCTTGTTCCCGAGACCGAATCCCCAGCGGCGTGACGTGGGCAACGGCTGGGCGTTATGGGGAAGTGCCAGCGACTTCGGCAAGAAGTACAAGAAGGCTCTCACGCGTGTCTGGGAATACTACACGCTCGAAGTGGCGAACAAGGAATGGGTGACGATGCCTCTGTCCCAGGAACAGATGATCGTGAACATCCACCAGTGGCGGCATTGCTTCTGCGTCATCTGCCTCGCTGAAGCGCATGTGGATGTGAACACCGTGAGCAGGTGGATGGGGCATCATTCCGCCGCGTTCACGTATGAGGTCTACAGTCGATACGTCCCGAGCGCCCTAGAGGACAACCTCAGAAGGCTGGATGGGGCGTTCGCTGCCGAGCACCAGGTGTCGATCCTGTAGATCGTCGTGATTGGCCATGCGCGCAGGCTCGTGGGATAATCCGAGGCGCTCACTGCTACCAACTTGCTACCAACTTGCTACTGAAGGCTACGAGCGAGTTTGACGCACAGAGGCTATTAGCACCTTGAACAGGCATTATGCACCAAACGCCCTCGTAGCTCAGGGGATAGAGCAATGGTTTCCTAAACCATGTGCCGCAGGTTCGATTCCTGCCGGGGGCACCACAGACACAGAAGAGGGCGGACCCGGCTGCGGGTCCGCCCTCTGTCGTTTC
>Ga0209540_10000588_pt1 | contig 33192 bp, 27 predicted proteins | sample BarGraIncu01121A_FD_184501 | JGI IMG/M metagenome (GOLD analysis project Ga0209540, IMG submission 184501) | Arctic peat soil microbial communities from Barrow, Alaska - Barrow Graham LP Incubations 011-21A (SPAdes) (version 2) | ecosystem: Environmental > Terrestrial > Soil > Wetlands > Peat... | reverse complement strand
AATTGAATTGGCTCGTGCTGCCATGCGCGATTGCTCGTTCTTACTCCGTCCTGCTCACCAGGCGCAGGTAGCAGCTATTCTGGCTGACCCTGAGGCTAGCGAAAACGACAAATACGTGGCGCTAACCATGCTTCGCAATGCCGAAATTTCGGCTAAAGGCATCCTTCCTTTCTGTCAGGATACCGGTACAGCTACCGTTTACGCAAAAAAAGGAAGCAATGTTTGGACCAACGGAACCGATGAAGAAGCCCTATCGAAAGGCATCTACGAAACCTACACCGAAGAGAACCTACGCTACTCTCAAAATGCTGCTCTAAACATGTACGATGAGATAAACACAGGCACCAATCTTCCTGCTCAGATCGACTTAGTGGCAGGTCATGGTAACGATTATAAATTCTTATTTATTGCCAAAGGTGGTGGTTCGGCCAACAAATCATATTTATTCCAGGAAACAAAAGCATTGCTAAACCCGGCTTCGTTGGAAAAATTCCTTACCGAAAAAATGAAAACATTGGGTACTGCGGCTTGTCCACCTTATCACATTGCTTTCGTAATTGGTGGAACTTCGGCCGACGCTTGCATGAAAACCGTAAAACTGGCTTCTACCAAATATTACGACGAATTGGCAACCGAAGGAAACGAATTGGGACAAGCTTTCCGCGATGTGGAAATGGAACAAAAAATTCTGAAGCAAGCACAGGCCTCGGGTTTCGGAGCTCAGTTTGGAGGTAAATATTTTGCTCACGACGTGCGTATCGTACGCTTGTCGCGCCATGGTGCTTCTTGCTTTGTGGGCATGGCAGTATCTTGCTCAGCCGATCGTAACATCAAAGGCAAAATCAACAAAGACGGTGTTTGGGTTGAGAAAATGGAAGATAATCCGGGCGCATTGATTCCTGAAGAATTGCGCAACGAGGGCGAAGGAAATGCAGTGAAAATCGATTTGAATATGCCAATGAAAGATATCTTGGCAATCTTATCTAAATATCCGGTTTCAACCCGTCTGTCATTGAACGGAACCATCGTGGTTGGTCGCGATATTGCACACGCTAAGCTGAAAGAATTGATTGACGCCGGCAAACCACTTCCACAATATGTGAAAGATCACCCGATTTATTATGCAGGTCCTGCTAAAACGCCTAAAGGCATGCCTTCCGGTTCATTTGGCCCAACCACAGCCGGTCGTATGGATTCGTATGTGGACTTATTCCAGGAAAACGGTGGCAGCTTAATCATGATTGCCAAAGGAAACCGCACACAACAGGTTACTGACGCTTGTAAAAAACACGGTGGTTTCTACCTTGGTTCTATTGGTGGCCCTGCTGCAATTTTGGCACAACAAAACATCAAAAAAGTGGAATGTCTGGAATATCCTGAGTTAGGAATGGAAGCTATCTGGAAAATTGAAGTGGAGAATTTCCCTGCATTTATCCTTGTAGATGACAAAGGAAATGACTTCTTCAAGCAAATTAAACCAACAATGGGTTGCTAGTTTTTTAGCATTTAATCCATCTTTTAAAGAGTGAGCTGACATTTCAGCTCACTCTTTCTGTATTTATAAGTTAACTAATTATAACGAAACTTTGATTGACTGAAATATCGTAGTACTTTTGTAACTCATTTGTAATCTCTTTGAATTCAAAAGGCTCATGTTTCAAAAACTTAAACATCTCAACACAAATTGGTATTTTAGACTTATAGCCCGACTAGCTCTGGCAATGTTGTTTTACTCCATTCTCAGAATCGTATTCTTTACATACAACCACGATCTTTTTAATCAAGTAGGTTTGATTGATTATTTGCGAATGTCTTTTGGTGGACTAAGATTCGATTTAGTGGCAGTGCTTTATACCAACGCACTTTTTATCATTCTGTGCATTATCCCTTTTAAATTCAGATACAATAAAGCATATCAAAAAACACTCGAATGGATATATATTGTATGCAATAGCATTGCGCTACTGGCAAATTGTGCAGACATTGTCTATTTCAGGTTTACGCTTCGTCGCACCACATTCAATGTATTCAAAGAATTCCAACATGAAACTCAGGGTTTTAAGCTTCTTGGTCATTTCATTTGGACATATTGGTATATTACTGTTTTCTTTGTGTTAGCAATTTACGCGATGAAGAAACTTTATGGAGGACTTGTTCCAAAGCCATCTAAATTTATCAAACCATACTTTTATTACCCGAAGGGCGTATTGCTATTGGCTCTATTCTCAGGACTTTTTGTGGCTGGCGTAAGAGGTGGATTCAGACACAGCACACGACCAATTACACTGAGCAATTCAGGCGACTACACCAAAAACCCATTGGAGGTAAATATCGTGCTGAACACTCCTTTTACTCTTTTGAAAACTATTGAGATAAAAGACCTTGAACGTGGAACTTTCTTTACAGACGAAAAAGTGCTGGAGAACCACTATAATCCTGTAAGATTGAACAACACACCGAACGGGGCATTCAAACCAATGAATGTAGTCATTATCATCCTCGAAAGCAATGGAAAAGAGTATTATGGTTTTTACAACAAGGATATAAAACCGGCTTACAAAGGCTACACACCATTTATGGATTCGTTGATAAGCCAAAGCCTTACCTTCAAATATTCATATGCCAGTGGGCAAAAGTCCATCGATGCCATGCCATCTATCCTGTGTAGTATTCCATACATGCTAGAACCATTTATCACAACGCGTTACGCCACCAATAACAGTATAAATAGTATTGCAAGCCTGCTAAAACCGAAAGGCTATTATTCGGCCTATTTCCATGGTGCACCCAATGGTTCTATGGGCTTCCAGGCCTTTGCAAACCTAACCGGATACGATGCCTATTTTGGCAAAACCGAATACAATAATGATGCTGACTTTGATAATATCTGGGGAATCTGGGACGAGGAGTTCTTCCAGTTCTACGCCCGCAAGATGGACACCTTTAAGCAACCGTTCCTGACAACTATTTTCTCTGTTTCGTCACACGACCCCTTCAAAGTGCCAAAACGCTACGAAGGAAAATTTCCGTTGGGAAACATACCCATTCATCAATGTATTGGTTACACAGATATGGCTTTACGCAAATTTTTTAAAACGGCATCCAAAATGCCCTGGTTTAAAAATACGCTTTTTGTGATTACTGCCGATCATACCAACCAAAAATACCTTGAGAAATACAAAACCGATCTGAACCATTTTGCTGTTCCTATCATTTTCTATGCTCCGGGTCAGAATCTAAAACAATACAACCAAACGGATATAGTACAACAAGCTGATATTATGCCGTCTATTTTGGGTTATCTGAACTACGACAAACCTTATTTCTCTTTTGGTTTCGACATTTTCCATAGACAAAACGACAAATATATCGTCGTAAATTATAAAGATGGGTTTTATCAGCTACTTAAAGATAAATACCTATTGCGCTTCGATGGGCAAAAAGCAGTCTCTATGTTTGATTTCAAGAACGATGAAAAACTCTCAAATAATTTGTTGACCACCAATAAAGCCCTTGCCGACTCACTTACTTTGGATGTGAAGGCATTCATTCAGCAATACAACAATAGAATGTTAGACAACAGACTATTACCTAATAGATAGATCAAAAAAGAGAGGAAGTTACGACTAGCTTTAGGCAATCTTACTTCCTCTTTTTATTTTCAGCAGTGCTTAACAACTAAATTCCAGCACACAAAGGATTTATACATACAATGCAAAACAACTTGATTAAATCTTTATTGTGTTACCATTATTCAAATCAAATTATCATTGGGATGTCAACAAACGAATCCTGACTTTTTGAAATATCGAACATCATCTTTCATACTTACTCCAACAGTTGTTAGCAAATCGCCAATTAAAGCAGCATTAATACCTGCTTTTAGCGCTTTGTTCTGTATGTGAAGAATAAGCATACGCCCACCCGCAAAACGAATCAACGCTTTTGGATTTAAAAATCTGAATATAGCTATTGTAGTTAGTATTTCTTCGTCCGAAAGTGGCTTTTGATTTTCAAGGGGAGTTCCGGGAATTGGGTTTAGAATATTTAATGGAATGGACTCAACTCCAAGATTCTGTAATGTAATTCCCATTTCAATACGTTGTTCAAGCGTTTCTCCCATTCCAATTATACCTCCGCAACAAAGGTGGAGACCTAACTCGCGGGCAGTTTTCAATGTGCATATTTTTTCTTCCAAAGTATGCGTTGAGCATAATTTTGGGAAAAAGGAAGGTGCTGTTTCAATGTTGCAATGGTAATTTTTAACTCCTGAGTCGATCAGTTTCTGCAACCTATCTCTATCAAGAAGCCCCATCGATGCACATAATTCGAGCTGACTTTCCTTGCCCACTTTTTTATATATCGAACAGAGTTGATCTAAGTTAGAATTAGAAATAGTCCTACCACTAGTCACCAACGAGAATTTATGCGCACCCGCCTTTTCATTATGCATTGCCTGACTGTATGCCTCGTTGGAGTCGATAAGATCATACGTTTCAATCCCTGTTTTATACTTGTCCGACTGCGAACACCATTTGCAATCTTCCGAACACTTACCCGACTTGGCATTTACTATAGTACAAAGATCAATGCGGTTACCGCAAAAAAACTCACGAATCCGATTTGCAGCCTGATAAAGTTTTTCTTTGTCATTGAACTGGGCAAGCAAAAAAGCCTCTTCGGCATTAATTAGCTCTCCGCCAATTACTTTTATTTCAAGTTGATTGATAATACTCATCTTTCGATATTTATCTGCTTAATTCAATTTCAATCTTAATCCCACATTGAAATTAATTCCTGGCTGTGTAAGCCCTCCATAATCGGCATAAGTGGTATCGAAGATATTGTTAATATCTCCAAATACATCAAATTTCTTGTCGCTCCACAGTAAGCGGCAGTCAGTATTGGTGTACGCCTTGTAATTGGTCATGATAGGAAGCGATCCTTTAATAGTACTCGTTTGAGCATCGTAATTTCCTGATCGGTCAAAATACCCAAATTTCCAACATGCCGACAGCTTATTCCAGATGGAATGATTCAGCGTGAATGTGATTTTGTTTTTCAGATAATCCAATGCATATTTAGAGTCGAAACCAACCGCAGTTTTATCCAAATTGAGGTAAGAATAGCATAACACAACTTTTTTGATAAAGCATTCCTTGAAACGATAATCAAATGTAAAATCGCCACCCTTAGCATTAATACTCGATAAATTCAGGGCTTCGTATTTGGCCGAAGTAGAATTAAGTTTCACCCAATCAATCACATTTTCTCCTTTACGATAGAAAACATCAGCGTTTAGACTCCAGCTCTGTTGGTTTATTTTGGTGCCTAATTCGATTGTTTTCGACTTTTCCGGTTTAAGCAAAGGATTACCTTGTTGTGCCGCATTTGAGAAAAACAAATCGGTAAACGTTGGCAAACGCGACGCCGTATTAGCCGAGGCATAAATCTTTATATCGTCGGCAATAGAGTAGGCAATATCAAAACCGCCATAAGTAATTGAATTAAAATCGTCGCTATAACTTGTAGCTATTCCTGCTGAAACAAACCATTTACCTAGGCTTACAGAGTGATCTATCATGCCCGAATAAATAGTTCGGTTATATGATTTTTTGAAAAAGATATTATTTTCAAAAGGAACAGCTACCGAATCGGGCGACGACATTGGCAATCCCATGGAAGTACTGAAAATGTGTTCATTTCTTACATTCAATCCCAAGGTTGTTTTTCCTAAAACCGATTTGTAGCTACCTGATAGTTTTGCACCAGACACATCGGTAAGGTGATATTTGTAACCGGACGGTGAATTATGATCCAACTCATACCTGTCGTGATGGCGTCTCCAACTGGCTTGTGCACTGTACGAGAAGTTACCCTTATTCAACGTCCAATCAAGCGCACCAAAAAATGTTTTATTAGCCTCGCGTTGAATAGGATATTTAATCGAATAAAAACCATTCTCGCCAAAATCTTTTAATTGCGTTGCCAGTTGCAAATCGAACTTACCTGCATTTTGAGTTGTCAAAACCGATTGAATAAATGCACTACTTAAGTCGAAGTCGGTATTGTAAAGGTAACCTGCACTACTCTTATGAGATACTGAGACAAAGGTATGAAACTTGTCATTGCCCAAATTGCCCGAGATCAATTGTCCATAGGTATTGAAACTACCGGCACTAAATTCTGCTTTTAAAGCTGCTTTGCCCGACTTTTCCGTCACTATGTTTATAGCACCGCTAAATGCATTCGGACCTAATACACGAGCCGATGAGCCTTGCAAAATCTCCACACGTGTTACGTCTGATAAATCAATAGGAATATCTAAATTGAGGTGCCCAGTTTGTGGATCGGTAATATTTACACCGTTTAGCAAAACCAGCACCTGATCGAACGATCCGCCACGGATACTAATATCGGCTTGTGTGCCATTCGTTCCACGTTGTCGAATATCAACACCCGCAACATAATCCAACAATTGATCGATGCTCTGAACCGACGATCGGGATATTTCATTTTTATCAATAACGGTAAGGATACGACCCATTTCCGAATAAAGCTTATTTCTGGTTGCATTTACTTCCACATCCTGAAGGTTTACCGATGTAGAGTCATTTTTTTGTTGCCCAAAAACCGATGGCAGGCAAAACAAAAGCGAAAAAGAATAAAGTAAAAAGTTTTTTTTCATTTTAGATAAAATAAAAAACGGTTGAAGTGGAAAATCCACCTCAACCGTTATAGTTAATAATATATGATGTAGTCAGACGAAGCGCTGCAGCACTGTCTGATGACATTTCGGATAAAGATACAATAATGGCTTGCTGAAACGTAGTTTCCAACCCATCATCCACCGGATCATTCTCACGTCCATCAGTAGCCGTAAGAGCTGAATGAACACGGGTCATGGAAATTCCTTCAGACTTCTGAAGCGTTTTGTCGGAAACCGAAATAGCAAGCGCACCTATAGATACACAACATGACAAACTACAAAACACTGCATATCCCACCCTACTCCAACGACGGAAGCGAAGAGTTGAATTTGTATTTTGAGCTTTTTTATTCATTGCTGTTGTATTTTTAAGACGGCGCAAAAGTAAGCAAAAAAATCATTAGTAAACTAGTTCAAACAAAAAAAAGTGATTTTGCTTACAAAATCACTTTTTCAACTATCATTATTTCAGACTATTGCCTGATAAAACTTAATCTATTTAATTTTCCAGTCCACACATCGGTAAATATCGTTGTGTTAGCTTTTCCTCCGACGATGTAAATGTGGTTTGAATTATCTACCACAACAGATGAATAATTTCTTTTCATGTAAGTCTTCGGCAATTTATTATACGTAGTATCAGGAGTTTTCCATGTCAAACCTTCGTCCAAAGACACTTTATACTGAGTTACTGTGATACTATCTCTTTTAGTTCCAAATACGAATAATTTACTGTCGTAAGCAATAAGCGAAGCGCCCAATGCCAATGTATCTAACGATTTGCTGTGACTCGCATTCTCGTTAAAGTTCACCCAATAATCACCGTCTTCGGTATTCCAATTTGTATTCAAAGGCGAACCTTCAGGAGTCCTCCTACCACCAATAACTATTGCCTTGGCCTTATTACCTACACGAGATGTAAACGAAAGTGCCGTAAAATCGGTTATTGGAAAATTAGTTGGCAATTCTTTAGTCGTCGACCAACTTGCACCATCAGCCGAACTTGCAAAGTAATATTTTAAATCATTTGACTGAGTAATAGCATATATACGTCCATTCAAAGCAAACAACAATGACTTAAATGTATTATTCAAAGGGGCATTATTGGTACCTGCCCATACAATTCCATCTGTTGAAGAGTACATAGTCACTCCATCCTGAGTGTAAAAAAGCTTTCCATTAAATTGGACTGTATTTACCATCGAAGCATTGGCAGGCAAGCCGCTTAGATTCGCTGCTGACCATGCCACACCATTTGTCGAGGTGTACAAGTTGACAACACCTGCTTCGTTTGCATAATAAAAAAGCTTATTATTAAAACAAATCACTTTCTGACTTGTTGGATTAGCTACACCTACATTACTATTCAGCAGACTCCACACATATAATTTGGGTTCTACTTTATGAACATTGACTTTAATAGTATACTCTTTAGGCGTTAAATTATCAGCAGCAATATTTTTTATCTTCACCGGCAGATTAAAATCAACGGTATCCTTTCCTGTTACCGTTTTACCAGTCGTCGATCCATTTATATACAACAATGCTCCAACGCTACTCACAAATGTAAATGTTGGAATAGCCTTATTGATTGGAGTTTTGTACGGCAATGAATCAACATTTTCGATGGTCACACTATCAACATTAACCGTAAAAACTGCTTTGGTTATTGAGTCATTTCCAGCTAAAGTGAAGGATGTCATGCGAGGATTTGTGGAGTTGATGACTGTTGTTTCGTTAGTCTTTAAACATCCAGATAAAGCCACAGCAACGCAAAATAGGCAAATGAATTTAAGAAAATAGAACTTCATATTGATAGGGGTTATTTTTGAAACGACAAAGTTAAATTTATTTTTCGTTTTACGACCTTCTTTGTACAAGATTTATTGTTTTTTATCATTAAAAACAAGATATTTAGAAGAAAAATGATGTAATCATGTAAGTTCGACTACTACCGGGCAATGATCGGAATGCACAGCGCCATCAAGTATGGCTGCAGAGGTCAACCTATCACGTAGCGACTCACTCACCCAATGATAGTCGATACGCCACCCAGCATTTCTAAATCTTGCTCCACCACGATAACTCCACCAACTATATTTTTCTGCGCTCTGATCAAACACGCGGAAAGAATCCACCATGCCGCTTGCCTCCAGTTCATCTAGCCAGGCACGCTCTTCGGGTAAAAAACCCGAAACACCGTTTTGACGCTCAGGATGATTGATATCAATTGGCTTATGACAAATATTATAATCACCGCAAACAACGATATTGGCTCTTGTTTTACGAAGATTAGCTATGTAAATAGCAAATGATTTCAGAAATTCCATCTTGAATACCTGACGTAAATCGCCCGACGAGCCCGAAGGAATATACACGCAAACAACAGTCACATCGCCAAAATCGGCACGAATTACTCGTCCTTCTCCATCGTAGAGTGGAACATCCATTCCAATTACAACCTTATCGGGAGCCTGTTTGGTGATAATAGCCACTCCGCTATATCCTTTTTTCTCAGCCGAATGCAGATAAGAAGTATATCCCAATTCGGCAAATATCATGGTGTCTATTTGGTCGGGTTGAGCTTTCGTTTCTTGCAAGCAAAGCACATCAGGATTCTCAGCTGTAAGCCATTCGGTAAAATTCTTTTGAAGAGCGGCTCTTATACCGTTCACATTATAAGAAATTATTTTCATGCGTAAATAATTGTTTTTAAACTATCGCACGGAACTAGCATTATAAAAAATCCACAACTAACTATAATTTATGGAATGCACGTTTCATTGATTTGTTCTTTTTACTTTTTTGAATAGTTCGGACGCAAAAACAAAATTGTTCAGCGCTTCGTTATCAACGTGAAAGATATCATCTTTGTTCCCTTGCCACGCCTTTTCTCCTTTTTCAATAAAAATAATATTCTCCCCAATCTCCATTACCGAGTTCATATCGTGCGAGTTGATAATAGTCGTAATATCAAATTCGTGCGTTACTTCATGTATCAATTGATCAATAACAAGCGATGTTTTGGGATCAAGTCCTGAGTTGGGCTCATCACAAAACAAGTATTTAGGCTGCAATGCAATAGCTCTGGCAATAGCCACACGTTTTTGCATACCACCACTAATCTCCGACGGCGCTAACCCGAAAGCTTTTTCTTCGAGGTTCACGTGTTTCAGACAAAAACGAGCCCGCTCCATCATTTCTTCTTTCGTGCTCGGCGAAAACATTTCGAGTGGATATATTACGTTTTCCAATACGGTCAACGAATCGAAAAGAGCAGAACCCTGAAACAGCATGCCCACCTCTCGACGTAACAAACGTATTTCGCTCATCTTCATATCAGGCAGGTTACGTCCATCGTACTCAATACGACCGCCATCAATGCGATGCAGACCGATAATGCTTTTCATAAGTACCGTTTTTCCGGAACCACTACCACCAATAATCATATTGGTCTTTCCGGTTTCGAAAACTGCTGACACATTTTTCAACACATGGTTACTTTCGAAGGATTTTTCTATATTTTTTACTTCAATCATTTTATTTCCTGTCTAGCCTCTACGAACCATTAGTTCAACATAATTTTGGTGATAAGAATATTGAAAAACAGAATCAGAATACTTCCGTTTACAACTGCATTGGTACTCGATTTACCAACATCGAGGGCACCTCCGTACGAATAGTAACCATAAAATGCTGCCACCGATGAAATAAGGAAGGCAAAAATCATCGATTTTATTAATGAGTAGAAAACATAATACGGCACAAAAGCAAATTTTATCCCAACCAGATAATCACCCGTAGTCATAATAGTAGTCAAAACACCCACAAAGTATCCACCAAATATACCTAAAGCCATACTAAAAATGACCAAAAAAGGCATCATTACCACAAAGGCAACAATCTTGGGAAGTATTAGATAATTAGCCGAATTGACACCCATAATTTCGAGTGCATCTATTTGTTCGGTAATGCGCATCGTTCCTATTTCGGAGGCAATATTAGAGCCTACTTTCCCTGCTAAAATCAAACACAGGATAGTAGATGAAAACTCAAGCAGCAAGGTGTCACGCGTTACCAATCCGGTAGTGTAAACCGGTAACAAGGGGTTCGACGTGTTCAGCTTAGTTTGCATGGTCATAATAAACCCAATGAAAACAGATATGATAGCTACAATAGGCAAAGACTGCAAACCTAGCTTTTCAAGTTCTTTGGGAAATTGACGAAAAAACATTCGTCCCCTATCGGGCGCAACAAAGACCCGCTTCATTAATAAAATATACTTACCGGTATCGGCTACTAAGCTCATATTAAAATGTTATATAATTATTCGTATATTTAAGCCTACAAACAAGTACTCTTCTTTGCAGAGTGCAAATATACTCATTTTTTGGAATATTCGTAAATTAACAATGAGTGATTTACAGGCACAAAAAAAGAGAAACCCTTTTGGATTTCTCTTTTTTATTTCTTTTACGAAGACTGTAATTATACACGTCTTTCTTTGATTCTTGCTTTTTTACCGGTAAGTGCACGTAAATAGTACAATTTAGCGCGACGAACTTTACCATGTTTGTTTACAGTAATGCTTTCGATAAATGGTGAATCTAATGGGAAAATACGCTCAACTCCAACGTTACTTGAAATTTTACGAACTGTAAAGCGTTTTCTACCTTCGTGTCCAACTACTTTGATTACGTCTCCACGAAACTCTTGAATACGTTCTTTTGTTCCCTCAATAATACGGTAGGCTACCGTAACTGTGTCACCGGCTTTGAAAGCAGGGTGCGTTTTGTCAACAAGAAATGCTTGTTCTGCAATTTTAATAAAGTCCATTATTGCTCTTTTTTTATTTTAATAATATGCGCAATATTCACAGACCATTCTATATTCTGTCAGAGATTACGCTAAAATTGGACTGCAAAAGTACTATTATTTTTTTATCACACAAAAATAATGTGCTCTTTTTTACGATAATATGAATAAAATAATATAATAACAACTTCAAAAAACAGAGGTTTACTATCTAATATTCAGTTCATTTCCGAAATAAAATGAATATTGAATTATTTTGACTAACTTTGCACCCTCAAAAAAAAAGATTGTATTACATGCAAAAAATTAGAAACATTGCTATTATTGCCCACGTTGACCACGGAAAAACAACCTTGGTAGACAAGATGTTATTAGCTGGACACCTGTTCCGCGAAAACGAAAACGCCGGCGAGTTAATCATGGATAATAATGACCTCGAACGCGAAAGGGGTATCACCATATTAGCAAAGAATGTATCCATCGACTATCTGGGATACAAAATCAACATCATTGACACTCCGGGTCACTCGGACTTTGGTGGTGAAGTCGAACGTGTATTAAACATGGCCGACGGTGTTTTATTGTTGGTAGATGCCTTCGAAGGCCCAATGCCTCAGACTCGTTTTGTACTACAGAAAGCTATTCAAATGGGATTACTTCCTATTGTAGTAGTAAACAAAGTAGATAAACAAAACTGTCGCCCGGACGAAGTTCACGAAGCGGTATTCGATTTGATGTTCAACCTGAACGCTACCGAAACTCAGCTTAACTTCCACACTATCTACGGCTCTGCTAAGAACAACTGGATGTCAGAAGATTGGAAAGAACAAACCGATAGCATCATACCATTATTAGATGCTATTATTAAATACATACCTGAACCTGAATACCTGGAAGGTACACCACAAATGCTTATCACTTCACTCGACTATTCATCATATGTAGGTCGTATTGCAGTAGGACGCGTTCACCGTGGAACATTGCGCGAAGGCATGGATGTAAATCTTGTAAAAAGAGATGGCACTCCAATCAAATCGAGGATTAAAGAACTACATACCTTTACCGGACTAGGACGTACACGTGCTACTGAGGTAAAATCGGGTGATATTTGCGCTTTGGTAGGTATCGAAGGATTTGATATTGGCGATTCTATTGCCGATTTACAAAACCCTGAACCACTGGTACCAATTGCTATCGACGAACCAACCATGAGTATGGTATTTACTATCAACAACTCCCCATTCTTCGGAAAAGAAGGTAAATTTGTAACTTCACGTCATATTCAAGACCGCTTAACAAAAGAGTTGGACAAAAATCTTGCTTTACGTGTTGAAAAAGATCCTGCTTCGGATGTCTGGAACGTTTACGGACGTGGTGTACTTCACTTGTCGGTACTTATTGAAACTATGCGTCGCGAAGGTTATGAGCTTCAAGTAGGTCAACCACAGGTAATCTTCAAAGAAATTGATGGCGTACGTTGCGAACCAATTGAACAACTTACTATCAATTTACCGGAAGATTGTTCAGGTAAAGTAATTGAAATGGTAGCTATCCGCAAGGGTGAAATGCTAAGCATGGAAGTTGTAAACGACCGCATTCAACTCGAATTCATGATTCCTTCACGTGGTATTATCGGATTGCGCAACTCCGTACTTACTTCATCTGCAGGTGAAGCTATTATGTCTCACCGCTTCCTGGAATACCAACCTTACAAAGGTCATATCGAAAAACGTACTAACGGATCTATTATCGCCATGGAAGGTGGAAAAGCATTTGCTTATTCATTAGACAAGCTACAAGATCGTGGTCGTTTCTTCGTATTTCCACAAGACGAGATCTACGCAGGTCAGGTTGTAGGTGAAAGTGCAAAAGAAGGCGATATGGTAGTGAACGTTACCAAACCTAAAAAACTTACCAACATGCGTGCTTCAGGTGCGGATGACAAAGCCAAACTTATTCCACCTATCGTTTTCAGCTTGGAAGAAGCATTGGAATATATAAAAGAAGATGAATACGTTGAAATCACTCCGTTGACTTTCAGATTACGTAAAATCTACCTTGATGAGAATGAACGTAAACGTATGACCAGAAAATAATTTATCATTGGCATAAAAGTTGTTTGTTTAGAAATGACACCTAACACGTCAAATTTAATTTCTTTGTAATATGAAAAGAAAAAACTTCTTAATGCTCATGACATTACTTTATTCAACCGGCATATTTGCTCAATTGGGCATAAAAGCTGGTTTGAACATGGCAAATGAAATCAGATCATTTGATCAGCCCGATGTTGCTGCAAGTTTCAAATCCAGCAATTTAACGGGCTATCAAATCGGACTGGTATATCAGGCAATGCAAAAAAAATCTGGAATGGGTTTAGAAATTGGTGCTTTACTTTCCCAAAAAGGAAGTAGCTTTCATTTCGACAGCATAAATGCAAATAACGTATTGCGCAACGGTTACAAGGAAATAAACTACCTCGAAGTTCCGCTCAATATACGTTATCATTTAATTTTGGGTCTTGTTGGTATATATGGTTTTGGAGGGGTTTACGGAGGCTGTGCGCTAAATGGCTCAACCGTTACCGAGAGCACAAACACTACCGACAAAGAAACCTACAAAACTTTTGCAAACCGAATGGATTACGGGTATAACTTTGGTGTAGGGGTCGAACTTTTTAGAAAAATTCAACTGGGCGGCACTTGGAGCAATGGCATAAAAAGCACAACCAACAATACCAGCTCGTTTAAAAACAAAGTTTTTACAATGAATTTGATCTATATGCTATGACATAAAAATCAATCGAAAAATAATTTTAAAAGAAGTGAATCGATTATCGGTTCACTTCTTTTTTTATTCAATGGAACGCAAAAAACCAAAATCATTAACCCATTGAAACTCAAATTTAAAGCGTTAGCATTTTTTTTCATTTAAATTGCAATGTGTTTCTCTTTTTTTTGTACCTTTGCAGCCCATTACAAAAAGATAAATATCAGCAAATTACTAGATTATTATATTTATGAATATTGTCAGAAAAGACCTCGATCAGAGCAATGCATTGGTTACATTAAGCATTGAAAAAGTGGATTACGCCGAAAAAGTGGACAAAACTTTACGCGATTACCGCAAAAAAGCAAATATCCCAGGCTTCCGCCCAGGCATGGTGCCGGTGGGTTTAGTAAAAAAAATGTACGGAAAAGCTGTATTAGCTGAGGAAATCAACAAATTAGTTTCTGATGGTTTATATGGTTACATTCGCGACAACAATATCAATATACTTGGCGAGCCACTTCCAAACCAAACAGAACAAAAACAAATTGATTTTGAAACTCAAGAAGTTTTCGAATTTGTTTTCGATTTGGGTATTGCTCCTGAATTTGAAGTAGAATTGACAAAAAAAGATAAAGTAACTTTCTACAACATTACTGTTAGCGAAGAAATGATTGACAATCAGGTTAAATCATATACAGGTCGTTACGGTAAATATATTCAGGAAGATAGCGTTGAAGAAAAAGACATGTTGAAAGGCGAATTGCTGGAAATGGCAAATGGCAAAGTAAACGAAGAAGGTCTTAAAGTTCAGGACGCTACCTTAACAATTGCATACATGAAAGATGCTGATCAGAAAGCACTTTTCGCTGGAACAAAAAAAGGCGACTTAGTCACTTTCAACCCTGCTAAAGCATACGTTGAAGAAGCAGAAATCAGCTCATTGCTGAAAATTTCGAAAGACGAAGCAAAAGCAATGGATGCAGACTTCCAACTAAAAATTGAAAGCATCACCCGTTACCACGAATCTGAAATCGATCAAGAGTTGTTCGACAAAGTATACGGCGAAGGTGTTGTATCGAGCGTAGAAGAATTCCGTGCAAAAATCAAAGAAAACATTCAGGAAAACCTGATTTCTGACAGCGAATATAAATTTGGTGTTGACGCTCAGGAAATGTTGATTGCAAAATACAACAGTCTTCCTTTCCCTGACACTTTCTTGAAACGTTGGGTATTGTCTTCTAACGAAAATCTGACTGCTGAGAAATTAGATGAGGATTATTCAAAAATGATTGCTGACTTAACCTGGCATCTTGTAAAAGACAAATTGGCGAAAACTAACGATGTAAAAGTTGAAAAAGAAGACGTTGAAGAATTTGCCAAGAAAATGGCGAAAGCGCAATTTGCTCAATACGGGATGATTGGCATGGACGACGAAATTATTGCCAACTACGCTAAAGACATGTTGAAAAAAGAAGATACGCTTAAAAACATTGTCGACAAAGTAGCTGAAGAAAAAGTATTTGCAGTAGTAAAAGGAGCTGTAAAATTGGAAACTAAAGAAGTATCGATAGAAGAATTCAACAAAATGTTCGAAGCAAAATAATTGTTTCGAAATATTTTGTCGAAAAGGCTTTTAACTGCTAAAAATTTAAACAAAAATTGAATTATCTTTGTTTCTCTTTTTGGGGATGGTTAAAGGCCTTTTCCGATTTTAGAAGCTCATTAAAAATATTATAAATATGAACAACAACGATTTTCGCGATTTCGCAACCAAACATCTACGCATGAATGGGTTGGCGTTGGACAAATACGCCGATATTACAAGCAACTACATCTCACCTTCTATTTTGGAAGAACGTCAATTGAATGTTACTCAAATGGATGTTTTTTCGCGGTTGATGATGGATCGTATTATTTTTCTTGGAACTCAAGTAGACGATTATACTGCTAATGTTATTCAGGCTCAGTTACTTTACTTAGATTCATCTGATCCCGGAAAAGACATCTCCATTTATTTGAACACTCCGGGCGGTTCGGTTTATGCCGGATTAGGCATCTATGATACCATGCAATTTATCAGTTCCGACGTAGCTACTATCTGTACAGGTATGGCAGCATCGATGGGTGCAGTATTATTGGTAGCGGGTGCCGAAGGGAAACGTTCGGCCTTGAAACACTCGCGTGTAATGATTCACCAACCAATGGGCGGCGCGCAAGGCCAGGCTTCAGATATTGAAATTACTGCACGTGAAATTCAAAAACTGAAAAAAGAATTGTACACTATCATCGCCGATCATTCAAAAAATCCATTCGAACGTATAGAAAAAGATTCAGACCGTGACTACTGGATGACTTCGGAAGAAGCATTGGAATACGGTATGATTGACAAAATCTTATTCAACGAAAAGAAAAAATAAAGTCCCTAAATCCCCGTATGGGGAACTTAAAGAGACAATCAACTACAAACAAAAACTAACTTGAATCCCCCATCGTGGGGATGGAAAAGGGCTACATATGGCTAAAACGACAAAAAAATGTAACTTTTGCGGGCGTCCGGAATCGCAGGTAGGCTTTTTTATTATGGGCATGGAGGGTGCACACATTTGTGACGAATGTGCTGTACAGGCCTCGGACATTGTAAAAGAAAACACCTTAAGCAAATCGAAATTGCCCAATTTAAATAAAGAGCAACTTCCAAAACCAATTGAGATAAAAGAATACCTCGACGAATATGTGATTGGTCAGAACGAAGCCAAAAAGTTTCTTTCGGTAGCTGTTTACAATCACTACAAAAGGTTGATGCAAGAAAAAACCAGCGATGATGTGGAGATTGAAAAATCAAATATTATCATGGTGGGATATACCGGAACAGGGAAAACACTTTTGGCCCGTACTATTGCAAAGAAATTACACGTGCCGTTTGCCATTGTCGATGCCACCGTGCTAACCGAAGCTGGATATGTGGGTGAGGATATCGAAAGCATCCTTACACGCCTGCTACAAGTAGCCGATTACGATGTAAAAGCTGCCGAACGTGGCATTGTATTTATCGACGAGATTGACAAAATTGCACGCAAAGGCGACAACCCAAGTATTACTCGCGACGTGAGTGGCGAGGGAGTACAACAAGGCCTGCTAAAATTACTCGAAGGTGCCATAGTAAATGTTCCACCACAAGGCGGGCGCAAGCACCCCGATCAAAAAATGATAGCCGTAAACACACAAAACATCTTATTCGTATGTGGTGGTGCTTTTGATGGGATTGAGAAAAAAATTGCCTCGCGGTTAAATACCAGAGTGGTAGGCTATAATGCCGCAAAAGGTACAGAACAACTCGACAAGCATAATATGCTTCAATACATTGCTCCGCAAGACCTAAAATCGTTTGGTTTAATTCCTGAGATTATTGGTCGTTTGCCAATTCTCACCTATCTGGAGCCGTTGGATCGCAACGCATTGCGTCGCATTCTGACAGAACCAAAGAATTCGATTATCAAACAATACACCAAATTATTCAAAATGGATGATATTGATTTGACTTTTGAGGAAGAAGTATTGGAATATATTGTAGACAAAGCAATTGAGTTTAAGCTTGGAGCTCGTGGTTTACGTTCAATCACCGAAACCATCATGATGGATGAAATGTTTGAAATGCCGTCGAAAAATATCAAAGAACTGAACATTTTACTTCCATATGCCCAAAGCAAAATAGAAAAAGCAAATATTCATCGATTAAAAACAGCTTAAAAAAACAATTTTTATTATTGAATATCAGCTTCATAAAACAAAATGACAGGATATTGGCCAACTAGATTGGTTAATATCCTGTTTTTTTTTTCAAAACATGTTGTATATTTGAAATCTGTTTATAATTTTGTCTGTAGAAGTATTGCTAGCGGAACAATAAAATTAAGATTTATTTGCAATAAACAGTAAAAAAATAATTCATTACGTGCATTACTTTCGACAATAAATACTACTTTCGCATTCATTTTTTTTACAAAAGACACTAATATGGCCAAACTATCTGCATTAACCACGCAGTTGAAGAAAAACTTCGGTTTCGACAAGTTTAAAGGAAACCAGGAAGCGATTATTCAAAATGTGCTTGATGGCAATGACACTTTTGTGCTGATGCCTACTGGTGGAGGGAAATCGCTGTGTTATCAGCTCCCATCTCTTGTCATGGAAGGTACTGCCATAGTTATCTCGCCGCTTATTGCGTTAATGAAGAATCAGGTAGATGCCATGCGCAACTTTAGTGAAGAAGATGGCATTGCTCACTTTATCAATTCCTCGTTGTCAAAACAAGCCATCGATTTAGTAAAAGGCGATATTTTGTCGGGTAAAACAAAATTGCTGTATGTGGCTCCCGAGTCGCTTACAAAAGAAGAGAATATTGAATTTTTAAAACAAGTAAAAATTTCGTTCTATGCTGTAGACGAAGCGCACTGTATATCGGAATGGGGACACGATTTCCGCCCTGAGTACCGCCGCATTCGCCCAATAATAAATGAAATAGGCGCTGCGCCACTTATTGCACTTACAGCAACTGCAACACCAAAAGTGCAACACGATATTCAGAAAAATTTAGGCATGTTGAACGCCACGGTTTACAAATCGTCGTTCAATCGTGCGAATTTATACTACGAAATTCGCCCAAAAACGAATGATGTAGACAAAGACATTATAAAATACATTCGCTCTCAAGCCGGCAAATCAGGAATTATTTACTGTTTGAGCCGCAAGAAAGTGGAAGAATTATCGGAAACCCTAAAAATGAATGGCGTTTCGGTGCTACCTTACCATGCAGGTATGGACTCAGCTCAGAGAAGCGAGAATCAGGACAGCTTCCTAATGGAAAAGGTAGAAGTGATTGTAGCCACAATTGCTTTTGGGATGGGCATTGACAAACCCGATGTGCGCTATGTGCTGCACTACGATATGCCAAAAAGTTTAGAAGGGTATTACCAAGAAACGGGACGCGGAGGTCGCGATGGTGGCGAAGGCCAGTGCATTGCATTTTACGCATATAAAGATTTAGATAAGTTACGCAAATTTATGCAAGGCAAACCCGTTGCCGAGCAGGAAATTGGCAATCAATTATTATTGGAAACGCAAGCCTACGCAGAAACATCCATCTGTCGCCGAAAAATGTTACTACATTATTTTGGAGAAGAATATATGGAAGAAAACTGTGGGTGCTGTGATAACTGTATGAAACCACGAAAATTTATTGAAGGACAGGAACTACTAACACTGGCGTTAGAAACTATTTTACAAGTAAAAGAGAAATTCAAAGCTGAACACATAGTAGACATTTTAAAAGGGAATGAAACATCGGACGTAAAATCATATCAACACGATGAACTAGAGAATTTTGCTTCAGCTTCGGACGAAGATGAAAGCTTGCTACATGCTGTGATTCGTCAAGCTATGATTGCTTGTTTTGTCTCGAAAGATATTGAAAACTATGGATTGCTAAAGGTTACAAGCAGAGGTAAAGCCTACTTGAAAAAACCGGAACCATTCCCTGTAGTAAAAGATAAAGAGTTTGAAGAAGAGGAGGAAGAAACTGCTGTAAAAAGCTCAGGTGGAACTTGTGCTGCAGATGATGTGCTGTTTTCGATTTTGAAAGATTTGCGCAAGAAAATGTCAAAAAAACTCGAGGTTCCGCCTTTTGTAATTTTTCAGGATCCGTCACTTGAAGCAATGGCTACCAGCTACCCAATCACTAGCGAGGAACTACAAAACATACCGGGTGTAGGTGCTGGTAAAGCAAAACGCTATGGAGATGATTTTTTAAAACTGATTAAAGAACACGTAAAAGAAAACGAAATTATTCGCCCTGAGGATTTGCGTGTGCGCACTGTGGCTAATAAATCGAAACTTAAAGTGTCAATCATTCAAGCTATCGACCGCAAAATTGCACTTGACGACATTGCCCTTTCGAAAGGATTGGATATTAGCGAATTGCTGGACGAAATAGAAGCAATCGTTTACTCAGGAACTAAAATAAATATCGATTATTTCTTAGAGGAAGTCATGGATACCGATCACGTAGATGAAATCTTTGATTATTTCAGCACTGCCGAAACTGATAAGATAGAACCAGCTCTTGATGAACTTGGCGAAAATGATTACAGCGAAACTGAAGTGAGACTGGTTAGAATCAAGTTCCTTTCTGAAATTGGAAACTAATCAAAAAAAATATATCCATAAAAAAAACGTCGGAAGAAACTATCTTCCGACGTTTTTTTTAAATAAATATGTTGAATTATCCAAAATAAACTATATTTGCGGATACGAAATTTCACTCATCTTACTTTTTTTCAATAAAACCTCTTCAAAATTGTAACTATTCCACTTTTATTGTTATTTTTGTGACGCTATTGCTATTTGTAATCTATATCTCGACCCAAAATGAGAACGCCCGAGTTTCTGAAAAAATTATATAATTTTTATCGCGATGGATTTAAGAGCATGACGGTAGGAAAAACACTCTGGCTAATAGTACTTGTCAAACTCTTTATCATGTTCATCGTATTGAAAATATTCTTTTTCCCCAATTATTTGAATACCAATTTTAGCGACGACAAAAGCAAGGCCGACCACGTTCGGGAACAACTTCTACATCAATAATCGCACACACTAAGATTCTGATATCTAAATAAAAGCCAACGGAAATTCTATTTACAAAAATAAAATTGCACAATTAATTATTTTTCAAGTACTTATTAAACACTAAAAATTTATGGACTTATTGGACGCATCTTTGGTGAATTGGTCGCGAGCACAGTTTGCGATGACCGCCATGTACCATTGGCTTTTTGTGCCACTTACCTTGGGTTTAGGCGTAATAATGGCAATTATGGAGACCTTGTATTTGAGAACAGGCAACGAAGAATGGAAAAAAATCACCCAGTTTTGGATGACGCTCTTTGGCGTAAACTTTGCCATCGGAGTAGCTACCGGAATTATTCTGGAGTTCGAATTCGGAACTAACTGGTCGAATTACAGCTGGTTTGTGGGTGACATTTTTGGGGCTCCACTCGCCATCGAAGGTATTTTTGCTTTTTTCATGGAAGCAACATTTATTTCTATCATGTTTTTTGGCTGGAACAAAGTGAGCAAAAAGTTTCACTTGGCTTCCACATGGCTAACCGTTATTGGTGCCACTTTATCAGCACTGTGGATATTGGTTGCCAATGCATGGATGCAATTCCCCGTAGGCATGGAGTTTAACCCCGACACCGTGCGAAATGAAATGGTTGATTTCTGGAGCATCGTGCTATCGCCCATGGCCATCAACAAATTCCTACACACCGTTCTCTCGGGTTGGGTAATGGGTGCATTGTTTGTTGTGGGTGTAAGTGCCTGGTTTTTATTGAAAAAACGCCAGGTTGATTTCGCACTTAAAAGCATGTTGGTAGGTGCTGTTTTTGGCGTAACCGCCTCCCTGCTTGTTGCTTTCACGGGTGACGGATCGGCCTACAATGTAACGCAACATCAACCCATGAAATTGGCAGCCATGGAAGGTCTGTATCAGGGGAAAAAAGGTGCAGGGTTGGTGGCATTTGGAATTCTGAATCATGACAAAAAATCATATAACGACTCGATAGATCCTTATAAATTCAAAATAGAAATTCCTTACATGCTCTCCATGTTGGGATACAGAGACATAAACGCATTTGTTCCGGGCGTTAAAGACGTCGTTAATGGTGGATACGAAACTGCAAACGGAAAAGCACTTTCGTTTACCGAAAAACAAACTCGTGGCAAAGCCGCCAGACAATCACTCGCCAATTATCAAAAAGCGATAAACGCAAAAGATACTGCTGCAGCTGCAATTCATAAAGCTCAATTAAAAGCTAATTTCCCTTATTTTGGATACAGCTACCTTGATAAAGCTGAAAACATAATACCTAGTGTGCCAACTGTTTTCTATTCATTCCACATAATGGTAATATTGGGTATGTATTTTATCGTCCTTTTCTCACTAATTTTATTCTACACCTACCGTGAGGAGATTGAAAAAACAAAATGGCTTTTGAAAGCGGCTTTGTGGAGTATTCCATTGGGCTATGTAGCCGGTGAGTTGGGTTGGGCTGTTGCTGAAGTGGGTCGACAACCCTGGGCCATTCAGGATGTACTTCCTGTTCAGGCTGCCATCTCGGGCATCTCGTCACAATCGGTGCAAATAACCTTTTTTCTTTTTCTAATTCTGTTTACCGCACTACTAGTGGCTGAAATAAGAATTATGCTCAACCAAATTAAAAAAGGTCCGGAAGCAGATCATTAAAAATCAATTTGAAAATGAAATAATTTGAAATAAAATAGCTTCCATTGCCTGAAGAATATTTCAGATTATTCATTTCAGAATTTTCAAATTCTATAATTTAATACTAATTTATATGATAACATATTCTTTTTTACAACATTACTGGTGGTTTATTATATCACTTCTAGGCGGAATTCTGGCTTTTCTACTTTTTATTCAGGGTGGACAATCGATGCTTTTCTCTTTGTCGAAAACAGAAGATGAGCGGAGGCTGTTGGTAAACGTACTTGGTCGTAAGTGGGAATTTACCTTTACCACATTGGTTACTTTTGGCGGCGCATTTTTTGCATCCTTTCCATTGTTCTACTCCACTAGTTTTGGTGGCGCGTATTGGGTGTGGATGGCTATTTTGTTTTGCTTCACGCTTCAGGCTGTATCGTACGAGTTTCAATCCAAACCGGGAAACGTATTTGGGACCAACACTTATCGCGCCTTTTTGTTTGCTAACGGCTTGCTGGGGACCTTTCTGATTGGTGTTGCCATTGCCACTTTCTTCACAGGTTCTGATTTTATAGTAAACAAGGCAAATATCACTGAGCAACTGACGCCCGTTATCAGTCAATGGCAAAATCCATGGCACGGACTGGAAGCATTGCTAAGCATACGCAATCTAACGTTGGGGCTGGCAGTTTTCTTTTTATCGCGTGCGCAAGCTACCTTGTTTTTTATCAACAGACTAAACAATCCGGTTCTGGAAAAACGCTCAAGAAAGTATTTGCTGATAAACACATTGCCATTCCTGGTATTCTTTCTAACCTTTGTTATTTGGACACTTTTGTCGGAAGGATTTGCTGTTGATGCTACAACAGGTGTTGTGGCTATGGAAAAATACAAATACTTCACCAACCTTATCGAAATGCCGGTGATACTTGTATTTCTATTGCTTGGTGTAGTGGGTGTTTTGTACGGAATTGGAAGAAGTTTACTCAGCGAAAAATTCAAAAGTGGCATTTGGTTCTCGGGCATTGGCACGATTATTACCGTTTGCTGCCTCTTTTTGATAGCCGGATATAACAACACATCGTTCTATCCTTCTATCAATCTGCAAAGCTCACTCACTATTTCCAACGCGTCCTCCAGTTTATTTACGCTAAAAGCAATGTCCATCGTTTCTATTGCTATTCCGTTTGTGCTTGCGTATATCTTTTACGCATGGAGAGCAATGGAAAAGAACAGGACTGATATTGATGACGTAAATAATGACAGTCATGCTTATTAAGTTGACTTCAAATCAACTGTAACTACTGTTATTATACTTTCCAATCCAAAAAATAAAGGCTGTAACTCTTCGGAGTTGCAGTCTTTGTTCTTTTCATCACTCAAAGTCTACAATTTTTTAGAGCAGATTTGATGTATAATTTCGTTAATCGAAAAATAATGTTTTCCTTTGCAAGATATTTATAAATAACCTTCATACAAACTTTTATGAAACAGTTTTTAAAATTTACACTCGCCACCATCGTTGGCGTTATAATTACAACATTATTAGGCATTTTAGTTCTATTTGGAATAATTGGTGCTGTAGCAGGTTCTAAAGAATCGGTAACAGAACTTAAACCCAACTCAGTTTACGAAATAAAATTAGAAGGAAACCTGATCGACCGTTCGAAAGATGATCCTTTTTCGGTTGCATTTGCACAGGCAATGGGCAAAACGGCAGAAAGGACAATGGGACTTGACGATCTATTGGCCAATATTAAAAAAGCAAAGAACGATGCTAATATTGTAGGTATCTACCTCAATGGAGGATCACTTTCAGGTGGCTTCGCATCATTCAAAGAAATAAGAAATTCACTGATTGATTTTAAAAAATCAGGTAAGTTTATTGTGGCTTACGCCGATAACTATTCGCAAAAGGATTACTATCTGGTTTCCGTTGCCAATAAGATTTTAATCAATCCACAAGGTATGTTAGAATTGAAAGGACTTTCGGCGCAGACCATGTTTTTCAAAAACACATTGGATAAGTTGGGTATTGAAATGCAAATTGTAAAAGTAGGAACTTATAAATCGGCTGTTGAACCATTAATAACTACAAAAATGAGCGATGCCAACCGCGAGCAGGTTACTGTTTACATGGGCTCCATCTGGAAAACATTCCTGACAGAGGTATCAGCATCCCGCAAGATTTCAGTAGAGAAATTAAATGCCTATGCCGACGAAATGTTGATGTTCCAACCAACCGAAAAAGCCAAACAATATGGATTAGTTGATGGATTGGTTTATGCCGATGAGGCAGACAGCGTTCTTAAAACTTTTGTAAAAGAGCTGGAAAAAGACAAAGAAGTGACTTTGGTGAAACATTCGGCAATGACTAAATTGCCAGAGACCAACAAGTACGACAAAAATAAAGTGGCTGTAATCTATGCTGTTGGTGAGATAACAGATGCCGACGGTGAAGGCATTGTGGCGAAAGATATCGTAAAAACAATTAACGATGTAGCAAAAGACTCTGCCGTAAAGGCTGTCGTATTACGTGTCAGCTCGCCGGGTGGAAGTGCTTATGCATCAGAACAAATATGGCATGCTCTGAATAAACTGAAAGCAAAAAAGACATTGATTGTTTCTATGGGTGATTATGCCGCTTCGGGCGGATATTATATATCATGTATGGCTGATAACATTGTAGCACAACCAAATACCATCACTGGCTCCATAGGTATTTTTGGAGTTATTCCTAATATCAGTGGTTTAAACGAAAAACTTGGTTTGACCTACGACGGTGTAAAAACCAACAAAATGAGTGACGCCATAACGGTGAACCGTAAGTTCACTCCCGAAGAACGGGATTTGATGCAAAACTATGTAAACCGCGGTTACGAGTTATTTGTAAAACGCTGTGCAAATGGGCGAAAAATGAAAATTGAACAAATTAAAGCCATTGCCGAAGGTCGCGTGTGGACGGGTGAAGATGCGATTAAGAATGGCTTAGTGGATAAAATTGGAGGATTGAACGACGCTATAAAATTAGCGGTTGCAAAAGCCAAACTAAAAACATACAACGTTAGCGAGTACCCTGAAAAAGAAACATTCGAATCTAAGTTTATGAAAAGCTTCGGTGACGATGTAGAAACCCGCTTTTTGAAGGCTCAATTAGGTGAGCAATACAAACTATTTAAACAAGTTCGAAATCTGGACAAAATAAACGGCATTCAGGCTCGATTACCATATGATTTGAATATCCAATAATATTTACAGAGCCGTTCTTATGGATGGCTCTTTTTAGTTCTATTGTAAAGCGAGATGCACGCTGTGCGCCTCTCCAAGATTGTAATTTCCCCATAAAAATGAATTATCTTTGCAGTCGCATTTTGCGAACGAACTGCAAAAACGTGTGCTTGAATACCACGTAAAAAACAAGAAAAATGAAAAAACAAGTTTCCGTCGCCTTTATGGTGTGTGGGCTACTGTTCACGGTATGCCTTATTGTATCTAACATTGTTGAGCAAAAATTGATTTCCATTGGAGGAATCGAAGCCACTGCAGGCTTGCTCATTTTCCCCGTATCGTACATTATTAACGATTTGATAGCCGAAGTTTGGGGCTATCGCAAAGTGCGCCTTATCATTTGGAATGGTTTCCTCATGAACTTTTTGGCTGTTCTAATTTTTCGACTGAGCATCTGGGCTCCGGGATCGGTTCATTTTACTCACCAAGCTGCTTTTGAGCTCGTTTTAGGCAACACGCAACGGATTGTTATTGCCAGCTTCATTGCCTTTCTTTTTGGTGCGTTTCTGAACGCTTACGTTATGAGCAAGATGAAAATTATGCAACATGGTCGTGGTTTCTCTATCCGTGCGATAGTATCAACCATTGTAGGTGAAGGTGCAGACTCGTTAGTATTCTTTACTCTCGCATTTTCGGGTGTAATACCTACACAGGCACTTATAATGCTTATCCTTACGCAAACCGCCATGAAAACGGGCTACGAGATCATCGCGCTACCACTTACCAACTTTTTGGTAAAATGGGTGAAGAAACATGAAGAAACCGATGTATATGACAACGGCATCTCCTACAACCCGCTAAACATCAAAGATATCTAACGATACTCCATTATTCGGAGCACTAAAAAAAAACAGATCGGCCAACCGAGCAAAAGCTTAGTTGGCCGATCTGTTTATATATAAAACAAAAGTCTCTTAATCATAAGATTAAGAGACTTTATCAATAGTCGTACCCGAAGCGGGACTTGAACCCGCACAGCCGTAAAGCCAAAGGATTTTAAGTCCTTCGTGTCTACCATTCCACCATCCGGGCGTGATATACTGTGTTTAAGAATGAGCGAAAGACGGGACTCGAACCCGCGACCCCGACCTTGGCAAGGTCGTGCTCTACCAACTGAGCTACTTTCGCATTTTTTTGTTTTTTCTCTTGATTCTTTGTGCTTTTATCTAAAGAAGCTTCTCTCTCAAAGCGGGTGCAAAGATACGTTCAATTTTTGAATTTCCGAAATTTTTCGGTAGAAAAAATCAAGTATTATTGCATTATATTCTATAAAAAAAGCGTGAATAGAAGATACACCACTCACGCTTTTGATTATTCTGTGACAATTAAGCGAGGCTTATAAATAATTCGCCTTCCACTTCGTTAAATTTCACTTTCCCTTCACGAGCCAACCAGCCCAAGGATAAGTTCAAATCTTTTTCAGTCAATTTAGTTGCTTTTTTTACGGCTTTTACGTTTAGTTCACCGTTTTCTAATGAAGCCCATACTAATCCTGCACTGATTCCAATTTTTTCTAATGACATAATTTCTTTGGTTTATAAGTTTATGTGGCAAACAATATCGGCACAAAAATACACAAATTATGTTATACAACATACAATTTGACCAAATAAAATTCACGAAAAATAAAATTAATCTAATTATTATACATTTCGTCTATTTGCAACTTATACTTACTCATTATTACAGCACGTCGAATCTTCAGTGTATTGGTCAATTCTCCAGTTTCGATTGTAAAGCTTTTTGGGATTAATGTAAAGCGTTTAATAAGTTCGTAATTCGCCATACCTTTTTGCAGTTCTGCAATTCTCGCCTCAAATAGCTGGCAAATTAATGGATTTTGCAAAAGTTCAACAACAGTTTCGAATTCAATCTTATTCTTCTTAGCATATTCTTCAATTGCAGGCTTTGAAGGTGCAATCAAGGCTGTGACATAATTTCGCTCATCGCCGATCACCGCCACTTGTTCAATATACTTATCCAAACCAAGTCGGGTTTCAATTTCCTGAGGTGCAATATATTTACCATTTGAGGTTTTAAACAAATCTTTAATTCTTTCTGTTAGAATTATTTTTCCGTTTCTAATTACACCAGCATCCCCTGTTTTAAACCAACCATCATCTGTAAAAGCTTCTTTATTAGCATGAGGATTATTGTAGTATCCCGGAAAAATCGTTTTACCTTTAAGCATAATCTCATTATCTTCTCCTATCTTCACATCCACACCTGGCATAATCGAACCAACGGTACCTATTTCATAATCGGTATATTCGTAACACGAAACTGTTGCTGTACTTTCGGTCAAACCATACCCATAAACAATCGGAACTCCAATACATCTAAAGAAATTAGCTATTTCATCCGACAATTTGGCACCTGCAGTTGGCAACATATTTGCATTCTCAATTCCAACTTTTTCTTTTAGAGTTGAAAACACAAGTTTGTCAGCAATGGCGTACTTTACAGATAACAACACACTTGGTTTCTTTCTGATACGCAAATGGTCAAGATTATATTGCCTACCAGTTGCTATAGCCCAAGTCACCAAACCTTGTTTAAATGGTGAAAATTTAGATATATTCTCATTTACACCGATGTACACTTTTTCCCAAAAACGTGGGACAGCACACATTAACGTTGGACGAACATCCTTGATGGTCTGTTGGATTTCGGTTGGAAATGCATTTATATAAATATGGCTTCCTTTAAACAGACACAAGTAGCACCATGTGCGTTCAAACACGTGAGAAAGAGGAAGAAATGCTATAGATGTATCTTTATCGGTGAGACTTGTTAGTCGAAGGGAATTTATTCGCATTGCCTCGTTGAAACATTCGTGAGGCAACATAACACCTTTTGGATTACCCGTTGTGCCTGAAGTATATAAAATACATGCCAAATCCGTATCGTTCGCCTCACTTTGGCGTTGCTCAACTTCAAAATGTCTGGTCGATTTTTCGCCAAGCAGCACAAGATCATGATAATACATGGTATGCTTCGCTTCTTTGAAAACAACTTTTTTATCAAAAACGATAATCTTTTTCAGAAATTGAGAGTTTTGCAAAACCTCCAGAGCAATGTTATACTGCTGTTGATTTCCAACCATAATCACTTCAATCTGAGCATCATCTATAATATATTCTACTTGTGGAGCAGTTGAAGTTGCATACATTGGTACAATAGTAGCCCGATTGGCAAAGGCAGCAAAATCGACAATCAGATTTTCAGTTTTATTTTGCGAAAACTGTGCTATACGCTGCTGTTCGACAACTCCTAATTCAACCAACGCTTTTGCCACAGCCAATACCTGATTTGCAAAATTATTCCATGTCAAATTACTCCATTGTTCAGTTGTGTTTTCACGATAAGACAATACAACCTTGTCACCATACTTTTTAGCTTGTGCAAATATCAATTGCGAGAAATGAAGGTTATGCATAAATATTGATTTATAAGTATAGATATTAAAGATTTATGTACAAAGATAGAAACTATCATCGAAATATTGCACACAACTATCAATTGTGCGCAAATTCAACTTTACTTAGACAAGCAGAATGGATATTAATTGGTGTTTTCGGCAGACTCTTCGTCGATAGAAATATTGGATTCAGGGGCGATCTCCTCTTCTTCTACGCTTATCTCAGCGATAAAATTGGGATTAGAAAGTATTAATTGATACGCAACGCGTGATGCATTCTGCTGTGACTCTTTTTTGCTTGCTCCGGTGGCTTCGCAAATCGTTTTTCCTTGAATAGTCAGACTAGTTGTAAAAACATGCTTGTTCGATTTATTCATTACCTCTTCAACAAGAATAAATTCAGGTTGCATTCGGTTTTTCTGGCACCATTCAATAAGCTTTGATTTGAAATTAACTTCACTTTCAACAATTTTATCGAGGTTTTCGAAGGAATTCAGCAGGCGTTGTTCAACAAATTTCTTACACTGTTTGTAGCCTAAATCCAAATATATAGCACCCATAAGTGCCTCTAGTGCATTACCATAAATATTATTATTGGTGTGTAAATTTACATATTTGGTAACTTTAACCAGCTTATTTAAGCCGATCACAATAGCAAGTTGATTCAACGATTCCCGTTTTACAATTTTAGATCGGGTATTGGTTAGGAAACCTTCACGCTCATTTTCATAACGGCGATACAAAATATCGGTTACAACAGAGTTAAGCACCGCATCTCCCAAAAATTCGAGCCGCTCGTTGCTTAGATTATGACCGCTTTCGGTGGGGATAGATACTGACTTATGACGAACAGCCAGTTGGTAGTATTCAATTTTATCGGGATAAAATCCCAATATCTTATGGAATAAAAAATAAGGCTCTTTTCGAGCATTCGAAAGGAGCCTTATTTTTCGAAGGATATACTTTATCACAAACTTACTTTGTATATTTCTTAACAATAACACTTGCATTATGTCCACCAAACCCAAAGGTGTTAGACAAAGCTGCATTAACAACGCGTTTTTGAGCTTTATTAAAAGTGAAATTTAGCTTGTAATCAATGTCGGGATCTTCATCTCCGGCAGTAAAGTTTATCGTTGGAGGAACAATATCATTCACAACAGAAAGTACTGAGATTATTGCTTCAACAGCACCTGCAGCTCCTAATAAGTGTCCTGTCATAGATTTAGTAGAACTGATATTCAAATCATATGCATGTGCACCAAACACTTCTTTAATCGCTTTCGATTCAGAAATATCACCTACTGGCGTAGATGTTCCGTGAACATTTATATAATCGATATCTTCTGGTGTCATACCTGCATCTTTCAATGCACGTTTCATAACCAAAATCGCACCGAGTCCATCAGGGTGGGTTGCTGTCATGTGATATGCATCTGCTGACATTCCACCACCAACAACTTCGCAAATTATATTTGCTCCACGGGCAATAGCGTGATCCAATTCTTCAAGAATAAGACATGCTCCACCTTCACCCATAACAAAACCGTCACGGCTTTTGCTGAAAGGACGTGAAGCACTAGTAGGCTCATCGTTGCGAGTTGACAAAGCTGTCAACGCATTAAAACCTCCAACTCCACTTTCAATAATCGCTGCCTCTGCACCACCAGCTACAATCATATTAGCTTTGCCCATACGGATATGAGTAAAAGCATCAATAATAGCATTAGTTGATGAAGCACAAGCAGAGCAAGTTGAATAATTTGGTCCGCGGAAACCGTAAATAATAGAAATTTGGCCAGCAGCAATATCCGAAATCATTTTAGGAATGAAAAACGGATTAAACTTTGGACCTTGTTCTTTATTTTGAGCATAATATCCTACTTCTTGTTCAAAAGTACCGATACCACCAATTCCGGCTGCGAAAATAACTCCTACTTCGTCTTTATCTATGGTCTCTAAATCCACACCACTGTTTTCAATTGCCTCTTTAGCAGCTGCAATAGCGTACTGTGCATAAAGATCCAATTTGCGAGCTTCCTTACGGTCAAAATATTTCGACGGATCAAAATTCTTTACTTCGCAAGCAAATTTGGTCTTAAATAAAGAAGGATCGAAATGAGTAATAGGCCCAGCACCACTTACGCCGTTTTGGATATTCTCCCACATTTCCGGGACAGAATTTCCTAACGGTGTAACTGCACCTAAACCTGTTACTACAACTCTTTTCAATTCCATAAATAGCGTTGGAATAAATTATTTTTGTAATGCTTCGATATGAGATACTGCTTCGCCTACTGTAGTAATTTTTTCAGCTTGTTCGTCTGGAATAGAGATACCGAATTCTTTTTCAAATTCCATAATCAATTCAACTGTATCCAATGAATCAGCTCCTAAGTCGTTAGTGAAACTTGCTGTAGCTACAACATCTGCTTCTTCAACTCCTAATTTGTCTACGATAATAGCCTTTACTTTTGATTCAATTTCTGACATAATTTTTGTTTTTAAGTTTGTAAATAGAATTTCTTTATTAATTTTGCGGTGCAAAGGAAAGAAATTTTCTCGACATATCCTCGTTTTTCATCAAAAAAAACTATAAATTTGCACACAATACCACTTTATGTGCAATAATAAATACACCAACATGCCAATTAAAATAGCCATCTTTGCTTCCGGTTCCGGCTCTAATGCTGAGAATATTGCCAATTACTATTCAAAAAGTTCTATTTTTGAATTTCCATTAATTATTTCTAATAAAGCGGATGCTTTTGTGCATGAGCGGGCAAAAGAACTTCAAATTCCAAGCTTTACATTTTCGAGAGAAGATTTTTTAGCCGGAGAGAAAATTATAACCCTACTAAAAGAGCACGACATTGAGTACATTGTTCTGGCAGGATTTCTACTCAAAATCCCAACAGTATTGATTGATGCCTATCCAAACAAAATTGTAAATATTCATCCGGCTTTACTTCCGAAATTTGGTGGAAAAGGAATGTACGGTCATCATGTTCATCAAGCGGTAGTGGATGCCAAAGAAATGGAATCAGGCATCACGATACATTATGTAAATGGAAATTACGACGAGGGGAATATCATTTTTCAGGCAAAATGCCCCGTGCTGCCAACCGACACTTCCGATACAATAGCAGAAAAAGTGCATTCGTTGGAATATGAACATTTTCCAAGAGTAATTGGCGAAATTTGGGGATAGACAATAGCAAGTAGAAGGCAGTTGGCAGTGGTTAGTTTGTAGTCACATAACCGTATTTTCTGCTCCAATTTTTTATTGTACCTTTGCACCCCGAAAATGTTGGGTTGAAAGATCGTCAAACTATTTAATCATAAACAATTTGCCGTTTTACAATTTTTCAGTTCAATCTTTTACAAAACTACGAGATTCAATAATTAAACATTCAACTATATGGCTCTTCAATGCGGTATTGTGGGTTTACCCAATGTAGGTAAATCTACTTTATTCAACTGTCTTTCAAATGCAAAAGCTCAGGCGGCTAACTTTCCTTTTTGTACTATCGAACCTAACGTGGGTGTGATTACCGTTCCGGACGAACGATTGAACAAGTTGGCCGAGTTGGTACATCCCAACCGTATCGTTCCAACCACAGTAGAAATTGTGGATATTGCAGGACTGGTAAAAGGAGCCAGCAAAGGCGAAGGATTGGGGAATAAATTTCTTGCCAATATCCGCGAAACAGACGCCATTCTTCACGTATTACGTTGTTTCGACGACGAAAACATTACGCACGTGGATGGAAGTATTAACCCTGTTCGCGACAAGGAAATCATAGACACTGAGTTACAATTGAAAGACCTTGAAACGGTAGAAAGCCGCATCAGCAAAGTGCAAAAGCAAGCCCAAACCGGAGGCGACAAACAAGCCAAAGCAAC